>JAEIGA010001123.1_pt1 | contig 40927 bp, 67 predicted proteins | sample 9270691 | NCBI WGS metagenome assembly JAEIGA01 (sample SAMN17057246, study PRJNA624740) | gut metagenome | biome: biome; isolation source: fecal sample | host: Bos grunniens | place: China: Xizang | collected 2019 | reverse complement strand
TTATTAAGAAATTTAAAGAAAGTAACAAAGAAGAAAATAAAAAATTAATAAAAAGTAAGGAGTAGTGTAATGGGTTGGATTTTATGTATGTGTGCAGGTTTTATGCTATGGGCTATTTTGTTTATAGGAGATGATGATTAATTTGAATTTAGAAGATGTTAGTAAAGAATTAGAAAGATTAAATAATGAGCTAGAATACTACGAAAACAGACTAGAAGAAATTAAATCTTTAATATATCCTCAATCTTTTGATTATACACAAATAAAAGTTGATTCTAGCAATAAATTTACTGATAGTATGTTAAAGTATGTTGAAATTGAAAACAGGGAACAATTAGAGGTTACTATACTTTATATTAAATCTAAAATAAGAGATTTGGAAAAATGGAAAGATAAAGAGCTAGAAAGACTTTCTAAATACGGTGAATACGTTAAAGCAGTTGTTTTTCTACGTGAAAAAGAATTTAAAATATCTTATCATGGTAAAAAAAGACATTTAACTTGGCAAGAAATTGCTTATAAAGTACATTGCAATGAGAAAACTGCTAGAATTTGGTACAAATTAGGAACAGAAGAACGAAAAAGAACACTCAGCTGATGTGTTCTTTTCCTATATTCTATCTCTAATCTCCTTCTTTTAATTTTTCATAAGCCCATCTTATAAATTCGGCTTTATTCATGTTTATTGACTTTAAATGTTTTTCCATTTCTTTATATTCTTCTTTAGGTAATCTAACACTGAATAAACTAGTCAATTCTTTATTTCTTTTTACATTATACGCTATTTTATTTTTTCTTGCTTGTTCTGATAGAACACCCATTTTAATCACTCCTTTTTTTAAATTATACTTTATGACAATTAGGTTGTCAATCTAGTAATTTATCTCTATAATCTCCATAAATATACAAACAATTATTTGTCAAACCTCTAATACATTCGTTATTTATGTTATTTTCCTGTTTTTTTATTTCTTCTTTTAATTCTTGTATCTTTAAAACTGAATTGTTATATAATTCTTTTATTTTATTTGCTAATGCTGGAATATCTTCTATAGGTGTATATCTTCGTTTATTATAATTACTTTCTTCATATATATATTTATTATCTTGTATTTTAAAGTATATTGTAGTAATACTTAAAGAATTATAAGATATACTTACGTGAATTGTATCATTGTTGTAATAATCTGTTCTTTTCTGCGTGGTTATGCTTATATTGTTTTTTGGTATATCCCCATAAAATTCATATTTTTTACCTGTTGTATCGTAATAAGTATTTCTCCATTTATCTTCTGGCACTCCATATATACAAATTCTATTAGCTTTTTTATTTATTAAATTAGCTATCTTTTTTGATATTTCAGAAGCTCTTTTTTCTCCTATAGTTTTGTTTTTATAACTATTTAAAATAATTTCGATCTGTTCTTTAAATTCTATATGAAATATATATCTTAAGTTAGTTATATATAAATTTTTTTCTATTTCATTACTAGCATTATCTAATTTGTTTAATGTAGGTTCTAACATGTTTTATTCTCCTCTCAAATATTCTATAAAATAAGTTCCTAGTTTAAAACTATATTCTTGTCCATAATAATTAAAAGCATAGGCTTTTATATTCCACATATAAATTAAAATACCCAATAACCATATATTGAGTATTATTGATATTGTTAATGCTATTTTTTTCATACTTCCACCTCATTTAATACATGGTAATTATATTTTCCCATACCTGTATAATATACTTTTATTAAGGTATTAAAGTATATTTTATTTGTTATGACATCTTGATATAATCCATTTATTAATTCTATATTTTCGGATATTTCTGTTCTTATTTCATCACTATTATCTTCGTTCATATCTTCAATTAAGTATTTTAATCTTGCTTTAAATGTTATTATTATATCTTGTACTAATCCTACGGCATAATCATCTATTGCTAATATTTTATAATCTTTAGCATCAAATTCCATATAAATCATCCTCCCCAATAATATTATATTCAGTATCTATGTAGTTACTATCATCAAGAATTATTTCTTCATTACTATATAATCTTTTTGCTATTTCTATTGCTTCGCTTTCATCATTTGCAATTATTGTGATTGTTTTTTGTAGTGTTTCTGTTATTTCTACTTTAAATCCTTTCATTTTTCTATACCTCTCTTAATTTGCTTTTTAATCCTGTTAATTGTTCTAAATATTTTATAAATTCTTTAAATTCTCTTTTAGTCCACCCATCAAAGTTATTTTCTTGATATTCTAATATATCAGAGTAAACAGATTCTTCTTCATGTATACAAATATCATTAATCATTGGTTCAATTAATACCTCTATTACATCTTGATAATCTTCAATCTCTTTTATATATTTATTTCTCATTTTTTACACCCCCCAAGCCATATCTATTAAATCGTATGTACTCATCCACTCTAAATCTTTTAAATTATTTATAGCGACTGTAGTTAATTTATATATTTCTAAATCTTCACTTTTTAAATATGCGTTGTGTATTGTATTTAATAATAATTCTTTTTCATATTCATTTAATCTTATATCGTAGCAATATTCGCTTTGATAATTAATTTCTTGCATTATATCTAAATCAAGTAAACTTAACCCCTTATTTTTAATATTATTTAACATTTTTTCTAATTCTTTCATTTTATTTTCTCCTTTATTTATTTTATTTTTTATTATATAATTGGAGAGGAGAGGTGATCTCCTCTCTGGTTAATCTTTCTTGAGTTAGATAATTCTAACTCTTTTTTTATTCTTTTGGTTTACTTGATAAGAAAGTTACTTTTTCAGCAATTAATTCCATTTTATTATCTTTTGATTGTAATCTTCCTTTAATTCCTACAATATCGCCTTTATTACAATATTCTGAAGTATTTTCTGCAATACTATCAAAAGCAATACACTCAATAAAATCTGTATCATACGTACCATCTGCATTTTTGAAACTTCTTGGAATTGCTAAATTAATCTTGCAAATCTTTGTTTCTTCTTCCTTTTCAACTTTTAAATCCTTAACCAATCTCCCCACTAAAATTACTTGATTTAACATAATTTAATCACTCCTTTTCTTTTTTTTAGTTAAATCTCTTTCCTCTGTATTTTCACTGGCTTGGAACAGTCTTTCGGCTACATTAAAGAGAAACACTATATTGATAGTGCAAGTTGTTTATTTTCTTTATTTCTTTTTATTTCTGTAGTATCAAATAATATTCTTAATTCATCCATGCTTTTTAGATTTTTACTTCTTTTTTTGTATGGTGTTGTATGAAAATACCATGCTTGTTTATCCCCTGAATATGAGAATTTTAATTCTTTTAAATAGTCTTTATATTCTTTAGTATTTCCAGTTAACCATATCCATGTACCTATAATTTCAATTTTTACATCTTTTAAATTGATTATTTTATCAATTATTTCTGTAAATTGCTCAGGTGTTTCATCATTTTCTCTCTCGTAGTATTCTCCTTTTGAATTTATAAAAGTATTTTTTACTTCCTCAAACTTTTTTTCATATTGTTTTTTCATTTCTATAAATTCTTTTGTTGTATCTTTTTTTGATGTATCTGGATGTAATTCCAATACTAGCTTCTTATAAGCTTTTTTTAAATCCTCCAAAGTTTTTATTCCTTCAAAATATCTTTTTTTCATTGTTAATCTTCCTTTCCTAGTGCTTAATAGCACTTTATAACCTATAATTTAGGCTATAAACTACCATTAAACAGTAGTTTTCCTATATTTTATAAGTAATTTCCTACAATAAAAGCTTAGCGAACGGACTCCCAACCGATACTTTTCGTTTTTGCACACAAGAGGCTTTTTATTGCGTATTTCTAGCAATACATAAGTATAATTTCTATGCTAGTATAACCTTATAAGATAGAAATAATTGTCAAAGACCATATTTTATAATCTTATAACGTGATTGCTTGACCTTTGCTATAATTTTATAAAACCATTTTTTTATGTCGTTTTATATTCGACTTGTTATAATATAGCTTTTATTTTAACAGTTAGATTGTTAAAATAAGCTTTAATAAAATGTCAATATTTCCAACTGACAAATTAATCATATCATATAACAGTTAGATTGTCAACTATTTTTTTTGATTGATTTATTGGTTGTCATTTGCTTTCTTTGTATCTATTCCGGAGCAATCGCCTAAAACGTTATTTTTATCCATTTTTCAATAGCAAGTACTTACAATTAAACACTATCAATCACAATTGACTAATATTATGATAATTTTTGAATTTGTCTAGTTTTTCAACTGACACATTCATTGTAACATAACCAATCTAGATTGTCAATAAGTATTTTTGCTAAAAATTTTGATTTCTAGTTATACCAACACTATAAAAAGCAAATTAGTACATACTTTCGGTATATATTTATAATTTACCCACTAAAACCCCAAAAAATATAGATATATTGTTATTGTAAGAGTATATAAAAAGTGAGTAGATACATATGGCTAATATTAAGTTAACCGAAAAACAAAGAGAAGAAATTGTTATTTCTCATTATTTAAACAATAGCAATGACAATATCAATTATTTAAAAAGCAAGTACAAAATATCAACGCAAGGGCTTTATAATGTGATTAATGCGGAGAAAAGCAAACAAATTATAAAAGATTATAAGCCAGAGTTGAACAAAAAATTTGAAAAAATTATCGAAAATGCATTGAAAAAGCTTGATAATAAAGTACTTGAAGAAGATATAAAAGCATTAGAATTGACTAAAATTATAGGTATTTTATACGATAAAAGTAGACTAGAAAATAATCTATCAACGTCAAATAATGCAATAAGTATCAACATAAAAGTAGAAAAATAGGTGTCAAAAAGTGTACAAGTTAACATAACGTAAATTATAGGAAGTGATTTGATTTACTATTGTTTGACTGTCAACAGGTCTATAGGTCAAGTAGCAACCATGCACAGAGGCAGAGGCTTGAAGGCTTGTGATATAAGGCTTTGGGAGTATACCTCCCTCCTATATGGTGTATAGGCTGTTTTCTGGGACTCCAACCGAGTCAGGATACCTATATATATACCCCCACATAACTCCCAACATAAAGGATAATAAATACATTTGTTCTAAAATAAGTGTAAAGTGATAGATAAAAATGTAAAGTTTACAACCGTTGAAAAATAAGGGAAAAGTGCTAATTGCTCACAGGCGGGAGCCAAAAATATGAAGTGTAAAGTGGTGCTATAGACCTAGATAGCTAGGATATAAAGAATAATCGACTATAGTTAAATGGGAATTTGGGCCCAGCCAAGTGTTATAACACAAAGGGATAGAATAAACCGATAATTAGGGAACTTAACTATCTAGTAATGTTAGGAAACTATGTGTAGGCTATCCCCCCCCTTATCTAATAGGGTATGGGTTAATGAAATAGATTAATAAAGGAGTGTCATATATGATACCAAAAAAAATACATTATACGTGGTTTGGAAGAGGAGAAAAGAACGATAGGATAAAGCATTGCTTAGAAAGTTGGAGAAAGTATCTACCTGATTATGAAATAATAGAGTGGAATGAGGATAATTTTGATATAAACTATAATGATTTTACTCGTAAAGCTTATGAAGAAGGAAAATGGGCATATGTTTCTGATGTAGCAAGACTATGGATACTTTATAATTATGGAGGAATCTATATGGATACAGATGTAGAAGTGTATCAGAGTTTAGATGATTTTTTAGAAGAAGATGGATTTACAGGATTTGAGAGTAAGTATTATCCAGTTTGTGCAACAATGGGATGTGTTAAGAATAACCCAGTAATAGGAATGATGTTAGAGTATTATAATTGTAAAGATTTTATAAAATATGATGTGTGGACAGAGTATATAGAAAATGGAGAAACAAACACATGTATTATGAGTAATATATTAGGACTTTTAGGAATAGATAGAGATAGAGATGAGTATCAACATATAAAACATTTCAGTGTGTATCCTAGAAGTTTTTTTATGTCAGAAAATGAAGGCTATACGTATCATTCGTTTAATGGGAGCTGGTAGAGATGATAAAACATGATAATATTGTTTATGCAAGAGATATAAACCCTATAGGTGGAGTAGAAACGTATGTGTATGAATTAATAAAAAAATATCATAACCTAGATATAGCAGTGGTGTGTAGAAAATGTGATATAGAGCAAAGAAGAAGATTAGAAAAGTATTGTAAGGTGTATTTATTTAAAAATGAGCCTATAGAGTGTAAGGTAGCAATAATAAATTGGGATACATCAATAATAGATTATATAACGCCTGAAATATGGAAAGAGAACTTGAAAAAAGGAGATAAGAGAGGAATATATCAGGGAGTACATGCAGATTATACACATAAATCACAGGGTAAATTACCACAAGATGAAAGAATAAAGTCTTATCTAGCAATCACAGAAGATATAATAAATAAATGGAATGGAACAGATAATGTAATGTTGTGTAGAAATCCATATACATTAGAGAAAAAAGATAAACCGTTAGTGTTGTGTAGTCCAACAAGACTCACAAAAGAAAAAGGTGGAGACTTGATGCTTTCTATAGCAACAGAACTTGATAGACAAGAGATTCCTTTTATATGGTTTGTATTAACAATAGAAGAATATTTAGATAATCCAATATTTAGAAATAAGAATGTAATATGGGTAAAAAATAGATTAGATGTAGATAAATTTTTAAGTATAGCAGATTGGGTGGTACTTCCATCAGAGTGTGAAGGAGATTCATATACAATAAAAGAAGCTTTGTATAGAGGAATACCGATAGTAGCAAGACATCTTAATTATTTTGATGAATATGGTATAAAAGATGGAGTAAATGCTTTATTTGTAGATGATGATAATGTATCTAGTGTAGTAAAGAAAATGAAAAAGAAGTTAAAATTCAACTTTAAAGAGATAGAAGATGGATATAGTAAGATACTTGTAAAAGGCAAAAGTCATTATAAAGAAGGAAAAGAAAAACAAGTAAAATTAAAATGTAAATATATATTTGGATTTGATGATATAGAAGAAGGAAAACATATAAAACATGGAGAAATAATAAAAAGAGATGAATATAGAGCAGAAGAATTATTAACAAAGTTTAAAAATATATTTGAAGTGGTGCAATAAGGAAAAAAATAACAAGAGAAATGTTAAAAATTTATAAACCGTATTCTAACTTAGATTGGATGAATTATCGTCTTGTAAAGAAAGATTTAACGGCACATCATATTATTAAAAGAGAACATGGAGGAAAACTTAAAAAAGAAAATATTGCTTTACTTAATTCAATATCCCATAATTATTTGCACCTAATAGAGTATAAAGACTTCAATACGTATGTAGCAATCAATAAAATATTTAAGTATGTAAATTCGCAGAAGCATGAGCCAACAAAGGAACAAAGAGAGATAATAGAGTATCTTCTAAAGGAATTTGAGAAAATTCATGAAGAAGACAAAAATTCCAAAGGAAAAATATTAATAAAAGAAGAATATAAAAGACGTGGGGTGCTATAGACCGAAAGGTATTTCCAGCTATAGTTAAATGTTAATCGAACAGCCTTAATATCATCAAATAAAGTATCAATTATGGTACGAATTGAGAAGAAGGTGAAGAGCCTTCTTTTGTTGTGGCAGAGTAGAGAAGTGGTAAACTCGCTAGTTTCCTTAGCTAGAGAACGAAGGTTCGAATCCTTCCTCTGCAACCAAATAAATCACACTGAGGAGGAGATTTAAGGAAAGAAGTATGGAAAGAAGTTCCTAATACAAATGGAGATTATCAAGTATCTTCGTTAGGAAAAGTAAAAAGTAAAAAGTGGGGATATTGGAAAATACTAAATCCTCACACTGAAAAAAATGGTTATAAAGGAATAAAAATAAGATTTAATAATTCTGAGAAAAGAAAAACAGTATTGGTGCATTGGTTAGTAGCAGAAGCATTTTTAGGAAAAAGGCCAAAAAAACATACAATCAATCATAAAGATGGTAACAAAACAAATAACGATATTAATAACTTGGAATATGTAACATCATCTGAAAATACAGAACATGCAATAAAATTAGGACTTTATAAACCATTTGGAAAAAGTAGAAAACCTGTAATTGCTGTCAATTTAAAAACAAACAAAAAAATAAGATTTGATTCTGTTAGTAAGGCAGAAAAAATGTTTGGAAAACACGTATCTCACGTTTTAAAGAAAAAGAGAGGGCAAACAAGAGGGCATACTTTTTTCTATGAAGGAGGTGATGCCAGCGCTTATGGAACTAGATTTAAGAATAACTGAAAAACAAGATATATTTATGAAATCAGAAGCCTTTGAAACTTTGTTCGGAGGCGCAGCCCTGTAGGCGGAGGCTGAGCAAATCTTACGGACAACTTGTTGATGCTTTAATATATGCATTAACATACGAAAAGAGTAAGCAAATAATCTTCAGAAGAACATTTCCTGATTTGGAACGTTCTATCATAAGAACAAGCTTAGAATTATATCCTAGGCAAATAGCTTCTTATAACTCTAGTAAACATACGTGGACTTTTCAAAATGGTTCAATAATAGACTTTGGGTATATAGATAACGAAAATGATGTGTATCAATATCAAAGTGCAGAGTATGACGTAATAAGATTTGATGAATTAACACACTTTACAAAATATATGTACGTGTACATGATTTCACGTTGTCGTGGTGCAAATGGATATCCTAAACGTATTAAAAGTTCCACAAACCCTGGAGGAGTGGGACATATATGGGTGAAGGAGAGATTTGTAGATATAGGGGCAAGTGGAGAAATACACGAATGTAGATTAGAAACAGGAGAAGTTAATACAAGAATATTCATACCTAGCTTTGTAACAGATAATAAGTTTTTAATGGAATCGGACCCTGATTATGTAAAAAGACTTGATGCTTTACCAGAGAAAGAAAGAAAAGCATTAAAAGAAGGAAATTGGGATATATTTGATGGGCAATACTTTAAAGACTTTGATAGAGCAGTGCATGTGATAAAACCATTTATGATACCAATAGAGTGGGATAGATATAGAACGTTAGATTATGGATTAGATATGACAGCTTGTTATTGGATAGCAATAGATCCACAGGGATATGAATATTGCTATAAAGAACTTTATAAAGAGGATTTAATAATAAGTGAAGCAGCAGCTAAAATATTAGAACTTAATGGAGAAGATAAGATAAAATTCACTTATGCACCACCAGACTTATGGAATAGAAGAAATGATACAGGGAGAAGTGCAGCAGAGATTTTTAGAGAAAATGGAGTACCATTAACACGTTCATCAAATAGTAGAATACCTGGATGGTATGCAGTTCAAGAACATTTAAAGGTAGAAACAATAAAAGATGAGCAAACAGGAGAAGAAATAAAGCGAAGTAAACTTCGTTTTTTTAATACATGTAAAAATATTCTAAGAACTTTACCAATGATACAAAGAGATGAAAAAAATCCGAATGATTGTGCAAAAGACCCTCATGAATTAACACATGGACCTGATGCAATAAGAGGATTTTGTATAGAAAGAACAAAAGCAACAAGAATTATGACAGAACAAGAAATGATGTATGAAGAATCAAAGAAATCAAGAAGAAAGTTAGGAATATTAGGAATAGCAGGTGCAACTGCAACAAAAGAATATATGAATTATGGAGGTTAGATATGGAAATAGTATTACTGATATTGGTTATAGCTTTGTATGTTTTAGACTATTTTGATAGAAAAGCATTAAAAGAAAAATTAGAAAAATTAGAAGTTAAACCCAAAATAGTGGAAAAACAAAAAAAAGAAGGATTAAGTGAAGAACAGAAAGAAAAGCTAGAACAAGCTAGAAAACATTTTGAAAACTTAATGAATTATGATGAAAACGTTGCTTTAAATGGTAAGGAGTGATGTAAAGGGAAAATTTAACTAAAGATTGGGCATTATATGAGGCTGGAGTAAAATATAATGAAGGTGTTTACGGTTCAGAAAAAAATTATTATGATGTAATAGATACAAATATAGCGTTTGCAAACGGAGACCAATGGAGAAATGTACAAGCAGATGGATTACCTAAACCTGTATTTAACATAATAAAAAGAGTAAAACAGTTTAAAATAGCGTCATTAAAAGCAGATAATATCTCGATACAGATACAACCAATGGAATATAGACCTCAAACAGAAGATTTGGATATGCAACAAAAAGTAAAAGATACAGATTTAGCAAATGAAGAATTAAAGAATATATTAAAAGATGTTAAATTTGATGCTAAAAGTAGAACATTACTTGCAGATGGGTTTGATACAGGAGATTGGTGTTTACATTGGTATTTTGATAATGAAGTACAACCTTATAAAACTTATATGCCTAATGTAAAAGGTGTTATAAAGTGTGAAATAATAGACTCGACTAATATAATGCTAGGAAACCCCAACACAAGACAAATAGAAAAACAACCATATATTTTGTTAATTGGTAGAGATTTAGTTGAAAATTTGAAAAAAGAAGCAGAAAAAGAAGGAGTAAAAGATACAGATTTAATTAAACCTGACTCTGAAACACAATATCAAATGGGAGATAATGGAAAATTAGAAAATGATGCCGAAGGATATGGAAAAGCATTATATATAATTAAATATTATAAAAAAGATGGTGTTGTGTATGCTAGTAAGTTTACAAAGAACGCATATATTTATAAAGAAAAAAATACAGAATATTCTTACTATCCAATATCATTTAATAATTGGGAAGAAGTAAAAGGCTCTTATCATGGTAGAGCAGAAACAACAGGTATAATACCTAATCAAATAGCAATAAATAAGATGTTTGCTATGGTAATATACCATTTAATGTTAACAGCCTTTCCTACTGCTGTATATGATGCCGATAGAGTTGAAAAATGGACTAATGAAATAGGAGCTTCTATAGGAATAACCAACTTAAATGGAGATTCTGTTAAAAATGTAGCTGGGTATTTAGAACCTGCAACAATGAGTTCTCAAATAATGAATGTAATAGAACAGGCTATGCAATATACTAAAGAAACTCTAGGAGTAGGAGATGCATCACTTGGAAACGTAACAATGAATAATGCAACTGCAATAATAGCAATTCAAAAAAGTGCAGCAGTTCCACTTGAAAATGTAAAGGCTGCTTTTTATGAGTTTGTGGAAGATTGTGGAAAGATAATAATCGACATGATGGGAACTCATTACGGACAACGACCAGTAGTAGTAACAGGTTTTAATAATGAAAGAACAGTAGAAATATTTGATTTTAATAAGTTAAAAGATATGTGGTTACATATAAAAATAGATGTAGGAAATGCTTCTTACTTTAGTGAAGTGGCAAGTGTTCAAACATTAGATAACCTACTTAATAATGGATTTATTGAGTTTGTAGAGTACTTAAAACGTATTCCTGATGAGATAATACCAAATAAACAAGAACTTATAACTGCAATAGAACAACAAGATTTATATAAACAAGCATTATATAATTTAATGGGACAATTTATTGATACATTAGATCCTGAAACAAGAGCAAATTTAATGCAACTAACCCCAGAACAAATGGAACAAACAGTCTTAGAGATGATGGGAGCATTAAATGATAATAGAACAAATCAAATAATGGATATGGAAAATCCACTTCCAACAGATGAAGAACTTCAACAAACATTACAAATGGGAGAAAATGGAGCAATACCATTAATGGAAGGACAGACAAATATAGGAAGAAATGCAGTTGATAAAATGGAAGAACTTCAAGAAATTGGAGGATTACAATCATAGGCTACCTTATAGGTAGTTTTCTGTTGGTAAAAAAAAGAAAAGGAAGTGATAAAACCTCCCTACTTTTAAATTATACTGCCAACAGAAAAGTACTTATAAAGTACTACACCCAACCATAGGTGAAGGAGGAAATTTAATGGAAGATGAAGAAATTGTTGAAAGTACACCAACAGAAACAATGGAATCAGATGATGACTTTTTTTCGGAAATTGATAACGAAGTTATTGCTGAAGGTATTGATGACAAGGAGGAAAGTCAAGAAGTCGAAGAAGAAACAAATGAGGCTCAAAAACCAACTGAGAATCAGGAAGATAATTCAAAGACTGATGAAGTAGATTTAAACCCACTTTTAAAAGCTTTATCAGGAAAGATAAAGTATAACAAAGAAGATAAAGAAGTAGAGTCAATAGAAGATTTAATTGAAAACTATCAAAAAGGTCTAAACTATGATAAAAAACTTCAAGAGTTAGAAAATCTACGAAATAGTAAATTAGAGAGGTATGCAAAGGAAAAAGCCGACTCTTTAGGGATAACAGTAGATGAGTACATGGATAGAGTTGAAAGATACGAAGAACAACAACAAAGAGAACAAGAACAAAACGAATTAAATGAGCTTGTCGATACTGGAATGCCCGAGGCACTTGCAAAAGAATTAATAGCAGGAAGAGAACAAAGGAGACAGTTGCAAAAAGAACTTAACGAGATAAAAGCAGAAAGAGAAGCCTCTAAGAAAGAAGCAGAGAAAAATAAAGAGTACGCCGATTTCCTAAAAGAATTTCCTGATGTTAAAGCACAAGATATTCCTAAAGAAGTGTTTGAAAACGCAGAAAATACATCTCTAAGCGAAGCTTATATGAAATGGAAGTTAAAAGACTTAGAAACTCAATTAAGCATAGTAAAAACAAATGAAAAAAATAAAAAAATAACAGTAGGTGGAGTAACAGATACAGGACCTACAAAAGAAAAACACGAAAGAGACCTTTTCTTAGAAGGCTTTTTAGATGGATAGAAGGGAATGATGACTAAGGGCTATAAATTTAGCTACAAAATACGAAAAGAAAGTAGATGAGGCATTTAAAAAGGCATCATTTACAGAACCATTATTTAATAATGACTATAATTTTGAAGGAGTAGATACAATTAAAGTGTATCGTATTCCAACAGTACCATTAAATAACTATACAAGAAGTGGAACATCAAGATATGGAACACCAGATGAATTACAAGATGAAGTAGATACTTATCAATTAACAACAGATAAATCATTTACTTATACTATTGATAAAGGAAATAATCAAGACCAATTAAATATCAAAGATGCAGGACGTTCTTTAAAAAGAGAAATCGACCAAGTTATTGTACCTGCAAAAGATAAACAAAGAATTTCTGTTATTGCAAACGCAGCAATATCTAATAGTCAATATGGAACAGGAGTTATTTCAAAAGTTAATGCTTATGAAAAATTCTTAGATGGACAAGAAGTTCTTGATAATAAGTTAGTACCAACAGAAGGACGTATTGCTTTATGTAAGACATCTTTCTATAAAGCTATAAAACAAGACTCTTCATTTACAAAAACAGGAGATATGGCTACTAAACTATCTTATAAAGGTATTGTAGGAGAAATTGATGGTGTACCAGTAATTAAAGTACCAGCTTCATATATGCCAGAAGGTTGTGAATTTATAATTACACACCCAATCGCAGCAATATCACCATCAAAATTAACAGATTATAAAATTCATAGAGATCCACCAGGAATTAATGGTAACTTAATTGAAGGACGTGTAAGATACGATACTTTTGTTTTAAAAGGTAAAAAAGACGCAATTTATGCACACTTCACAACAGTAAGTGGTTAAGAGATTTATCTCTTGACAAAAAGGAGTTCAAAAGAACTCTTTTTTTTGAGGAGGTAAAGTTATGACAGGAGAAAATGTTTTTACTATAACAATGGCGATGATAGATGAAATGTTGCCAAATGGTTCACTAGATGGAGAAACAACACAAGAATATCGAGCAAAAGCACCATCTATTCTGACAATGTTGCAAAATGAGATTATAGGAATAGATAATCGCTTTAGAAAAAAAGAAGATTATATATATCCAGCACCTATTGAAACATTAAATCAGACATTTCAAGTTGATGATATAAAAGCAAGTACATTACTTACAAATGGGTTAGCGGCTCAATTAATGTTACATGAAGATAAAACATTGGCTAATTATTTTGAGTCAAGATACATAGAAATGAAAGGTATGTTCTTGAAACCTACACCAAGAGAGCCTGAAAAGAAAATTGATGTATATGATGCTTCTTTAAATTATTAGGAGGTGTTTAAAGGGCTACTATAAAAACAGACAAAGCAATAAAACCGACAGTAATAGAAAAGTTTTTAGGCTTAAACTTATCTAATACTGGAGATACACAGATAGCACTAGGCGAGTCTGGAAACATGACTAATTTTTATATAACAGATGATTTAAAACTAAAAAAAATATATGGTTATAAGACATTTTATGATTTTGAAAATCCAATTAAAGGTATGTATCCTACTAACTTAGGTGGAACAGAATATCTTTTAGTAGCAACAAATGAGAAACTTTATTATTTTACAAAAGAACAACTAGAAGATGAAGATAATTGGGATACAATAACCCCAACATTATTAGGTAGTATTCCTGATAATGAAGTAAGTTTTTTTACATTTGATAAAAAAGTATATGTGTTGTGTGGTAAGTATATGAGTTGGGATGGAACAACATTTGAGGAAGTAGAAGGATATACACCATTAGTATTTATAAATACTCCTCCAGGTGGTGGAGGTTTAATATATGATGAAATAAATATGTTAAGTCCTAAAAAACATCAAACATTTAACGGAAATGGAACAGATAAAAACTTTTTTATAGCACAAAAAAATGTAGATTCTATTGATAAAGTTTATGTAAATGGGGATTTAAAAACATTAACAACAGATTATACAGTAGATTTAACAAATGGGAAAGTAACTTTTACAACTGCACCATCACAAGCAATGGATAATGTAGATATTTATTGGTCGTTAGATGATGGAGATAGAAGTATCATTGAAAGCATGAAATTCGGCACTGTATTCGGCGGAGATATAGATTCTAGGGTATTTGTATATGGAAACCCAACTTGTCAAAATAGAGCCTATTTTAGTGGTATTACAGATGGTGTCCCAAGTGTTGAGTATTTTCCTGCAACTGCACAAGTAGATATTGGACCTTCTAACTTTGCTTTAACAGATTTAACAAGACAATATGATAGATTACTTGCAACAACAAATAGACCAGAAGCTTATTATTTAACTATAGGAACAGAAAATCTTCCAGTAACACTTGTAGATAACTCTCAAATAACAAGATTAGTACCAAGTGTAAGTACATTTCCTTTAAATGAAATACATGGAAATATCGCACCAGGACAAGGACAGTTAATAGATAATTACCCTGTGACAATAGATAAAAATGCTCTTATTATGTGGAAAGCTACAAATGTAAGAGATGAAAAAAACATGGAAGATATATCTCAAAAAATTAGAATTGATTTAAGTGAATTAGATTTAAGCGAATTTAAAACTTTAGATCATCAAGTAGATAATCAAATGTGGTTTGGAAATGAAAAAGACATCTATATTTTCAATTATTATAATAAGACATATTCAAGATTAAAAATAGAAGATAATTTAAAACATTTTTCTGATTTAGGTAACTCAATCTACATGGGAACAGACACAGGTAAAGTTGTAAAATGGGGAGAAGAATTTCAAGATTTTGATGGAGAAACAATCAATGCTCATTGGGAGATGGATTTTAGCGATTTTGGGAACGCATATCTAAGAAAAACAATGAATAGGCTTTGGATTTTAATGCAACCACAGGGAACATCAAGTGCAGATATAGGATATATAACAAACAGAAACGAATCTGCTAGTAAAAAACATATAGAATATAAAATTCAAGTGTTAGATAATGTAGATTTTGCAAACTTTAGTTTTAAAATATCAAGAAACACTCAGCCTTTTAGATTGAAAATGAAAGCCAAAAAATTTACTAATTTAAAAATAACGATAGACAATACAGAAAAAACAGATTGTACTATATTACAGTTAATTTTAAAGGTAGAAAGTTTTGGAGAAAGTAAATAGGAGGTTTAAAAATGAGTGATGACGCAATAAAAGAAAGATTTAACGGTATGGATAAAACGATTGAAATACACGAAAAAAGAATAAGTAATCTTGAGAAAACTTATCAAGTAATGGAAAAAATGGAATATAGAATGGAACAAATGGAAGAAAACATGAAGTCAATAAATTCTAAGTTAGATAATCAAGCATCAGAAAAAGGCAAAAAGTGGGATAAGCTTATAGACTATTTGTTTTATTTTATAATAGCAGCTTTGCTCGGTTATATAATACATCAAATGGGGATTAAATAGGAGGTATTATGAAAAAATTATTAAAAAATAATATTTTTGAAAGAGCATTAAAAACATTTATACAGGGTTTTTTGGCAGTATGGGGGGCTTTTTTTGCTAACATGATAAATAATACTACTGTTGATAAAACTGTCTTGTTATCGGTGTTTATTGGTGCTTTAGCAAGTGGTTTAAGTGCAGTTATGAATTATGTAATACAATTAATAAAAAAAGATGAAGAAAAGTGGTGGTAATATGGCATTAACAAAATTTACACAAGCAGTTAATAATATATCAGAATTATCGGATAGACCAAATGAAATTGATGGATTAACATCAGGAGAACTAAAAGAACGATTTGATAAAGCAGGAACAGATATAAAAGACTATTTGAATAATACTTTAACTCCTGAATTAGACTCTGCATTAGCAAATATTCCAGATATTTCGAATTATGTAAGAAATGATGACTCACGACTTACAAATTCAAGAAAATGTGATAATACTTTTGATAATTGGAGTACTGCAAGAACAAACTTAAAAATTGGGTATGGAACTACACTTCCATCAAGTGCCGATAATGGAGCATTATTCTTTTTATATAAGTAGGTGGTTAAAGGAATGTACTAGGAACAGTTAGTATAAATGGTGGAAATTATCAAGTAGGATATGACTTGCTTTCGACAAATCAATCCGCAGGATATCATACATTAAGATGCTATGGAGTTTTAAATGTAACAAATAATTATATAGCATGGGATAGAGGAACAGCAAGAGTATGGGATACTACGGTAGGAATTGGGACATATTATCCAAAAGGTACTCATATATTAGTAACTAGAGATATTGATGCGTATTGTGATGCAAACGGAAACGTAAGTGTATATATTGATGGAGCTTTAAATACAACTTTTACAAGTGGCTCAACTGGGGGTACTGCATATTTACCAAATATACCAAGAGCTTCTGTGATAAATTCTTTTACAGGTTCAAGTATAACGGGAAAATTTAAAGCAACATATACTAGCAAAAATCCATCATTTGAAAATAGATTAAGAATATCTATTCCTCATGTTAAAGCATTAGATACTTTTAGAAACTATGTATCAGGAACAGAAGTAAGTTTATCTCAAAGTTCTATAGATTATATAAAAAATTATACAAGCAAAAGTACTGTTACTTTAGGTGGAGTTATAGAAACATGGAACGGTAATTCTAAAGTGGGAGAGTCTACTGAAATAAATATAACAGGTACTATAGCAAAAGGCGGAAGGCTTAGAGTAAATGGACAATGGAAAGAGGCAACATTATATTTAAGAGTAAACGGACAGTGGAAAGAAGTAACTCCATATATTAGAATAAATGGACAATGGAAGGAAGGGATATAAGGGCAAGTTATGAAGATGATTTAAACAGACTAAAAACTGCTCAGAGAAACGCAGCAATAGCAGATTTAGAAAACACAAGAAATCAAGCATTAAGTAATTTACAAGCAGAAAGAAATCAAAATACATCACTTTATAATCAACAAAGAAATACTGCAAATGCACAAAATAGGATAAGTGCAAAAAATTTTCAAGAATACTTGGCAAGTACAGGAAGAGCAAATTCAGGGCTTTCTGCACAGGCACGTATGCAAAATTCAAATAACTTAAATACATCTCTTAATAGTATAAATAATGCCGAAAATAGTGCATTAACAGATATAAATAGAAGAACAACAGACGCACAAAACGCATATAATACAGGGCTAGCAGGAGCAAACGCACAGATTGAGGCTAATTACATACAAAATTTATTAAATGAAAGAGATAAGCAATTGCAAAGAGATTTACAAGAAAGACAATTTCAAGAGTCTATTAGACAATTTAATGAAAATCTTGCGTTGCAAAGACAACAAATGCAACAACGTTTTAGCAGTGGTAGTGGTGGTGGCGGAGGTTCTTCAAGAAGAAGTTCCTCAAAATCAAAAAGTAGTTCTAGCAATAATAATGTTACTTTTAGTAATACGCAAAAGCAACCTACGATCAAAGAACAAAATACAGCAATGGCAAAAGCGGCTAAAAACGGACAAACTTATGTTAAATATGTACAAACTAAACAAGGTGGAATAGCAGAACAACTTTGGAAAAAAGTGCCTGGAAAAAATAACGACGTCAGAGTTAGGTAGGTGTTTCTTATGGCTAAAAAAATAAAATATGAAAAAGTAAGAGAGATTGTAAAACTTGACAATGATGGTAATGTTGTAACACAAAAACTAACAGGAAATACAGGAGGATATACAAGAGAAACTACTCCAGCTTTAGCCGTAGTTGGTAATGAAAATAAAGTTAATAACAAAGGCTCTGTAAAAGCAAATACAATAAAAACCTTAAAATCTGATGAAGTAGAAAAATTTGATAATGACATTCGTACAGTAGATACAGTAAGTCAATATAAACAAACTAAAAAAGATTTAAAAGAAGCAGAAAATAATTTAAAGCTAAAAACAAAAGAAAGACAAGAAAAAGAAAAAGAAATATATGATAAAGTAGGACAAGAATTTAGTCCAAAATTTAAAAATTTACAGAAAGAAAAAATTAGTTATCTAAGTAAAAATAATAAATTAAGTGCTTTGCCCGAACAAAAAATTACAAGACAAGAAGTTGATAATCAGGTAGCTAAAGAATTAGACGAAGAAGAAAAAGCTTATAACGATTATAAGATAGCTAATTATCTTAATAATGTAGCAAAAGTAAATAATGAGAAAACAGATTTATGGGATAAAACAGGAGGAAATGTAGTAAGAGCAATAAAAGACTTAGTAAGTCCTTTAACTATGGGAGATGAGTCTGTTATTACTGATGAAAAAGGAAACAAAATATTCTTACCATCATACAACGAATTAAAACAGAAAAAAGTACAAAAAGATTATGGCAATAATTTAGTGGGAAATCTTGCTAAAGTAGGAGGAAATATTGCATATCAAGGAACTAAAGTGTTGGGAGCTGGAGCAGTTGATTTAGCAACAGCAGGTATTGGTGGAAAAGCTTTATATTGGACTGATATGGCACAAGATAATTATAAAAATATTAAAAACCAAGGATATTCTAATAAAGAAGCAATAGCTAATACAATTGTTTCAACAGGAACAGAGTTTTTAACAACAAAAGTTTTAAGTGGTTTAGCAAAACCATTAACAGGTGGAAAAGCAAGTGTATTGCAAAATAAAATATCAAAAGTAATGGATAACGTAGTAAAAAGCCCAGAGGTGTCAAAAGTTATAGGTAGTATGGGTAGTGAGGCATTAGAAGAATTTACTCAAACTTGGATAGGTGCTTTAAATGATAAAGTTACATTAGGACAAGATTCTAATATTGAGGATTTAGTAAAAGATTCGTTATATAGTGCGTTAGTAGGAGCTGGAACTGCTGGACTGAGTACAAGTGCTTATTCAAATATAAATAATATTGTTAATCCAACTATAAAACAACAACCAACAATCAATACACAACCTGTAAATAATCAAGTAAATCAACGACAATCAATTAATCAACAAGAAACTTTACCTGTTAATGAGCAAGTAACTCAACCAACAACAAGTCAACAAGTGGCAAAAGAAGTGGCAAAACCAACAAATGAAGTGGCAAATCAAGCACCAATTCAGACACAGCCTGTAACACAAAGATTAACAACAGAAGAACAAACAGAATTAAATAATTTAAAAAATCTTCCTTTTGAATTAGGAAAAGAAGAAGATACAAGATTAGACAATTTACTAATAAAACAAAATGAAGATGTAAAAAATCAAATGTCTCCAGTTCGTGACTTAACAGATGTAAGAAATTATAACGAAGTAGGAAATAGAAAAGTAAATGCTTATCAATATGAAAACCCTGAAGTAAAACCATATTTTCAAGAGGTAGCAAGTTCTATGTTAGCAGACTTAGACATGGCAACAAAAGGCGAAAGGTATATGACTCCAGATGGACAATGGAAAGGTGTAAAAAGAAATGTAGCAAATGATATTGCCGAATTATTAGATGGAGTTAAAGGAAAAAAATACACATATAAACAAATAGAAGATGGATTAAATGCAATTATAAATGATAAAGGTGCAGAAAATAACGCAGTATCTAAACGTATAGAATTCTACATAGATCAAAGATTAAGAAATGGTTTTACAGATGCAACAGGAGAAAAAATAAATCCAAATGAAAGATATATAAGCACATTAAGAGATAAAAATATAGAAAGCAGTAATAATTTAGATGGAAATACACAAATCATACAAAGAACACAAGAAAATTTTGCAGAAGAAAAGGCAAAAGAAGATGTAATAACTATTAAAAATAATAACTTAAATGATATACCTAAAGACCAAATAAGAGGAGAAGATACAGGTGTAAGTATTGGAGGTAAATCCGTACAAACAGAAATACCTATCGACTCTAAACCTAATAAATTAGGACAGTATATTCCAAAAGATGGTTTTACAAAAAAAGATTTAAAAAGTGGTAAACTTGGAGATTCTAAATTTTATAAAAATGCAACAGAAAGAGCGGATTTTATTCGAGATGAAGTAAGAGAAAAAATCAAAGATGATGATTATGTAAAACATTATAAAAAAGTCACAAATGAAGAAAGTATGCAAGAAGCTTTTAACGACTTAAATACAAGAGGAACAGAGGCTATAGCAGATTTTTTTAACAACGATAAAGAATTAACATCAAAAGATACTGCTATGGGTTGGTTATTGATAGAACAAGCACAAGAAAATGGAGATTACGATTTTTCTACTCAAGTGTTAAGAAAAATGAGAAGTAATGCAACAAAGACAGGACAGACAATGCAAATGTATAATTATTATGCAAGATTAACTCCAGAAGGTATGTATAGATGGTGTGGAGACCAATTATTAAGAGCAGAAGAAATATTTGAAAAAAATAAAACTAAAAAATGGATAGAAAACAATAAAGATAGATGGCAACTTAACGGAGAAGAAGTTGAATTTATAAAAAATCAAATGGAAAAAGTTCAAAAACTAAACAAGATGAACGATAATTCTACAACTACCATTGATGTAAAAGGCAAACAAAAAAAGGTGTCAGTAGAACGAGCTAAACAAGTAGAGATAGCAAAAATTCAAGCAATGATTGAAAATAAAATCCCACCAGAAAAAGGACAGGCATTAAACGCATGGATGAGAATAGCAATGCTAGGTAATTTAAAAACAATAGGAACAAGAAACCCATTAGGAAACTTTGCATTAAGACCTATAAATGATGTCGGAGATTTTGTTGGAAGTATTGCAGATTATGCTATTTCTAAGAAAACAGGAGTTAGAACTAAAGGTAATTTTAATCCTAAAGCACAAGTTAAAGGTTTGGTAAAAGGTGGAGCAGAAACAGCACAAGACGCTAGATTGAAAATAAATACTAGAAATGCAAAAGGTAATAGATTTGAAATAAAAAACGGGAAATCATTTAACGACCAACATAAAGGAGTAGCTAAGGTATTAAATCCTGTTGCTAAATTTGGGAATAAACTAGATAGTGGTGTGTCATTTCTTTTAGATTTAGGAGATAGACCTTTTTACGAGGCTTCTTATGAACAATCTTTACAAAATCAAATGAAATTAAACGGAATAAAAAATAGAGAAGATGTTACTGATTGGATGAAAGCAATAGCAGAAAAAGAGGGAATGGAAAGAACTTATCAAGATGATAACAACTATACATCAGCAGTTTTAGACATAAGAAAAGCTATGAATAAATTTAATTTTAAAGGTTATGGTTTGGGAGATGTATTAATACCATTTGCTAAAACACCTGCCAATTTAACAAAAGCAATAGTAGATTATTCTCCTGCGGGATTTGTCAATGCAATAACAAAAGGAAACAATTTAAGAAAATCTATTAGTAATGGGCAATTTACTCCAGAAATGCAACATGATTTTGTAAATCAGTTAGGTAAAGCAACAGCAGGAACAATGTTGTATGTAATAGGTAAAGCATTAGCAGACTCAGGTTTAATAACAGGAGGTGCAGATGAAGATAAAGATGTTGCAGATTTTATGAAAAATACTTTAGGTATTCAACCATATTCAATAAAAGTAGGTAATCAAACATTTACTTACGATTGGGCTCAACCTATTTCATCAAGTTTAGCAATATCGGCAGACATAAAAAAAGGCATAGAAGATTCTAAAAAAGGAGAAGTAGACTTAGAATATATTATCCATAAATCTTTTAATAGTGCAGGTAATATATTACTAGAACAATCATTTTTACAAGGAATAAAAGATGTTTTAGGTGGTTATGGAGATCCATTAGACAACTTAATATCAGAAATAGAAGGACTTCCAGCAAGAGCAGTACCTACTTTAATGCAACAAATAACAACATATTTAGATGGAACAAAAAGAATGTCTTACGGTAATAAAGGAGTTCAAAATATTATTTCACAAGCAAAAGCAAAAACACCATGGGCTAAAGACTTGCCTGTATATAGAAATAGTTTAGGCAAAGAAATTAAGATGTATGGAGGAAAGAATAATTTCTTTAATGTTTTTATAAATCCTGCTAATTATAGCGAGGGAAATGCAAGTGAAAGTGCTAAAGAAATATATAAAGTTTATCAAGCAACTAATGATAAAAGAATATTACCTAGATTAGTTGATAATCAGACAAAAAACGAAGATGGAACAAACTTAACAAATAAACAAAAAAGTGATTTCTTAAAAATAAGTGGAGATATAATCGAAAAAAATGTAAAAGAATTAAAAGATAATTACGAATATAAAAACATGAGTGATGAAGATAAATCAGAAACAATAAAAGCAATAGTTGATTATGCTTACAACAAAGCAAGAAAAGAAATCACAGGACATAAATTATCATCAACTTATAAAAAGGCAGAAAACGCAGAAAACAGCGGTTACGCATTAGCAGATTACTATATAACAAGACAAAATAATAAAACAACAAGAACAACAAGTGATAGAAATAGGTATCAAGAATTAGCAGATAAAGGAATAGATGGAAAAACGTATGATAAGTTTAACCAATTTGTTTCTAGTGCTAGAGGCGAAAGTAGAAGTGGTGGATTATCAAAAAAAGAAAAAATAATAAATTACATAGAAAGTCTACCATTAAGTGCTGAAGCAAAAGAAAACTTATATCAAGATTATATAGATAATAGTGGTACATTCCAATATTACAGATAAGAGGTGATGTAAAGGTTAAGAATGAATCCAAGAACAATGGATATTGAAATGATAAAAAGAGATACGGGACCTATACCAATAAGACCAAAAATCAAAGGTACGGGAGAGTATCTTTTAACAGAGGGAACAACACTTTATTTTACACTAAGAAAATTACAAGATAGGAGTGTGTTGTTGCAAAAACAGACAAGTGAATTTGAAGATGGTATTGGTGTAATAACTCTTGAAACAGAAGATACATTAAATTTAGAAGAAGGCACTTATATATACGACTTAGTAGGAATAAGAGCTGATGGAACAAGAGATACATATATACCAGAAGGAAGAGATTCGCTATATTTTGTAATTAAGAAAGGAGTGAAACAAGGGCAATAGAAATAAACAATCTAATTGAATTAGAAATACCCGCAGGGGCAAGAGGATTGCAGGGAGAAAAAGGAGACCCAGGTAATGATTATGATGTTCAGATAGGAAATACAACAACATTAGAGCCTGGGGAGTCTGCAACTGCAACAACTAATAAAGATGAAGAACAAAATATCCTTTATTTAAACTTAGGAATACCCAAAGGAGAAAAAGGAGATAAAGGAGAAATTGGAGATACTTATTTTACAACTTTTGATGTAGTAGATGGAAAACTGATAGCATACTATTCAACAGAAAATAGAAATTATGATTTTCAATTAAATGAAAATAAGTTGGAGGTGGTTTTTAGTGAGTGAAATGACACAAGTTTTAGGAACAGTAGCAATGGAGCCTAAAGGAGAATATAGTGCGGATGCATATTATGAAAAACTAAACACAGTTTTGTATAATGATAGCACATACATGGCAAAGCAACCATCACATAACATACTTCCAACGGATATAGACTATTGGCAATTAATAGGTGGGGGTGTAAGAAAAGAAGAAATAGTACAAGTATTTAATACTATAGCAGATATGAAATTAGCAGATTTAAAAGATGGAATGTCAGTACAAACACTAGGTTATTATGAAGTTAATGATGGTGGAGGAGCAACATATAAAATAACAAACACAGAAAGTCAAACAGAATATCAAGAGGAATTAAATAATGACTTATATGCTACTTTAATCGTAGAAAATGATATAGTAAATATTAAACAATTTGGAGCTAAAGGAGATAATACGACTGATGATAGTACTGCTTTTCAAAGTGCTTTAAATTATTATAAAAGAATAGTTTTAGAAAAAAATAAAACATATTACGTAAATAGAGTGTTAACTATTTTCAAAGATACTGTTTTAGATTTAAACAATGCTACTATACGTGGGGGACAAACACATTTATTTGTAAATTTTAAATCAGTTGAATTTGGATGGGATACAACTGATAATTATGTCGCTTACAATGGAAATGGTAATATATCTATAATAAACGGAACTTTAACTGGTGGAGATATTAGTTTTATACATGGAGAAAATATAAAACTTGAAAACTTAAATTTAATTGACACTAATAACGACCATTATTTAGAAATTTGTGCTTGTAAGAATTACTTGGTATTAAATTGTAATTTTCAAGGAATGAAAGAACAACTAGAAGATAGAAGATATGTTGAATATATACAAATTGACAAATGTAATTATACATCTTTTCCTTGGTTACAAGAAAATTCAGATACTTATGATGATACAGTAAACAATAATATAACAATAGAAAATTGTACATTTAAAAAGGGGATAACGCCGTATGATCATTTATATGTTGCCATTGGTACTCATGCGGTTACAGAAGAGCCTCACCAGAATATTAATATTATTAATAATAATATTGAAGGTCCTGAATATAGAGGTATTAGATTGCAAAAAATGAACAATATAGTAATAAAAAATAATGAAATTAATAATTTTACAGCTGTTCCAATAGATTTTAATTTTGCTTGTACAAACGTAAAAATCTTAAATAATATTTTACAATCTGGAGATGAAACAAGAAATATCACAGGAATACTTTTTAACGGTTCATCATCACAAGAATGGCAACATGATAATATTCAAATACTAGATAATAAAATATATTCTCAGGAATCCGTAAAAGCTATAAATCCTTCTTCTTGTAATAATGTGATAATTAGTCATAATTTAAGTAATGCTAAGCACATATGTGTTGTTGAAAATACTACAAATGTCGTTTTTTGCAAAAATGGAAATTTTAACCCTGATCTATTAAATAGCAATGTTATATATACAACCGGCACAAATAATACAATTAAGTATAGTGATGTGCGAATATCAATTAATGATACATTGACAGCACAAGGAACTACTAAAATAGCGACTTTAAAATATGATTATACAGATTTTAATACATTAATTTTAGCTTTCGGTGGTGTTGCAGAAGCAACTTATCAAGAAATTGAAGTTACAGGATTTGAATATAGGAAATTTCAATTAGGGGAAAGTTATATTTTTAGTATTTTAAATATCGATGGAACACAATCAGTTTATAAATTAAAACTAGATGAAAATAATGCAAAAGCATTAACTATTGAACTTTTATCTGGAAACGGTTTAACTATACGTTCAATTTATGGAAAATGCTTTTAGAATAAAGATTATGTATAAGTAAGTAAAAAATAAATCTTTCACAAAACAAAGTAATAAAGAGGTGATTGAATGAAAATTATAAAAAAGGAGGAAAAAAATGTCAGAAATAAGAACATTAGGTCCAGTAGGATATAATCCTGTTGGAGAATATGATGCAAATATAATTTATGATAGACTAGATGTTGTGTTATATCAAGGTGTATCTTATGTTGCACTACAGCCTGTACAAGGACAAGTACCTACTGATACAACATATTGGGATGCTTTAGGTATAAGTGGAGCAGATATGTTTAACTATTATACAAAAAGTGAGATGAATGCTGAGTTAGAAGCAAAATACGAAAAACCTGAAACAGGAATACCTAAAACTGATTTATCAAATTCAGTGCAAACAAGTTTAGAAAAAGCTGACACTGCATTACAATCACATCAAGATATATCAGGAAAAGAAGATAAAACAAATAAAGTAATATCTATTTCCTCTAGTTCTACAGATAATCAATATGCATCAGCAAAATGTGTGTATGATTACATAGAAGCAAAAACAGGAAATATAGAAACAATATTAGAAGAATTAGATATTGGGAGTGGTGTATAATGTCAATAGCTAGTAGAATATCTTCTATAAAAGAACATTTAGAAGATGCATATGATGAAATAGAATCAAAGGGTGCAAATCTACATTTGTTACCAAGTGAATATACGCAAGTTGATTATATTGAAAGTAGTGGTACACAATATATTGATACTGGAATATATCCATATAAAACTAAAACTGAAATAACATTTCAGCTATTAGATAATTATAGTATGCAAAATGCAAATAAAATGCTAGGTGGTTTAAGCGAAAATTCTAGATACATTTTAGCGTATTTATATTATGCTTATTCGCCGCAAGTTATAACTCCTGCAAATTCATCAAATGGATTACTGGTAAATATACCAATGGATAATAACAAACATACTTTAATATATAATGATGAAAATAATAATATAATTTATGATAATATTCAGCAAAGTTTTATAAGTGGTAAAGAATTAACTGATTTAACCTCTGTAGCAACAAAATCATTAACATTATTTGCAGCTAATCGTTCTATTGTTGATCTGATGAGTTCATATAAATTATATAATTGCAAGATAACTAATAAAAACACTAATACATTAGAGAGAGATTTTATACCATGTTATAGAAACTCTGATAATGAAGTTGGTCTATATGATTTAGTAAACAATGTTTTTTACACAAATCAAGGTACTGGTGTATTCACATACGGAGAAGTAAAAGAAGATTATGCTTTTGCAAAAAATATTAGCAATTTAAGTAGAGCTATAAATTTAATACCTACGGATTAAAGATAGAAATGTATAACTAATATAAAAAAGAGAAAGGAATGATGTTAAGGAAAAAATTCGGAATAGATTTAAGTCATCATAATGCAGGTATAAACTTTGATACTCTTAAAAATGAAGGTATAGAATTTGCAATCCTAAGAGCAGGATATACAGGATATGGAAATGGTGTTTCAAAAGCAAAAGATACACAATTTGAGAACTTTTATAATCAATGTAAGTCAAAAGGAATAGGTGTAGGTGCTTATTGGTTTAGTTGTGCAAACACTTATCAAAAAGGTGTTGATGAAGCTAATTGGATGTATGAAAATTGCCTTAAAGGGAAACAATTTGATTATCCTATTTATATTGATGTAGAGGATGATACAGGTGGTAAAAAATGGCTTAGAAATGCAGGTAAAGAAAGAATAACAGATGGTATTGTAGGATTTTGTGAAACATTAGAAAAACTAGGTTATTACGTTGGTATATATGCTAATTTGGATTGGTTTAAAAATTGGATTAATTTAGATAGAGTAAAAGATTATGACAAATGGTTAGCTAATTGGATTAAAACAAAACCCAAAACATTTTTGGCAGATACAATGTGGCAATTTGGTGGAGAAACTAATCTTGTGAGAAGCCCAATTCTTGCAGGACAAACAGTAGACCAAGACTATTGCTATATTGATTATCCTAAAATAATAAAAGAAAAAGGTTTTAATGGCTATTCTAAAAACGCACCAACAGAGCAACCAAAAAAATCAAATGAAGAATTGGCTTTTGAAGTTTTAAGTGGTACTTGGGGTAACGGAGAAGAAAGAAAAAAAAGACTAACAGAAGCAGGATATAATTATCAAGCAATTCAAGACATAGTAAATGCAAAATTAGGAATAAAAAAAGAGGTGCAAAAACCTGAATACTATATAATTAAATACGGAGACACTTTAACAAAAATAGCAAGTAAATACGGAACTACTGTACAAAAATTATGTGAATTAAATGGAATAGCTAATCCAAATTTAATATTTGCAGGAAATCAAATAAGAGTAAAATAGTCATGATATAATATATCTGGAGGTGCTTTATGGAAGAAGAAAACAGTTGGGCTATGTCAATTTTATCTGATTATAAAAAAGCTAATAAAAGAATGTTTATAATAATAATAGTCATTCTTATAATGTGGTTTGCAAGTGTAGGGTTATTTATATATTACATAAAAACTACTGCTTATGAAGTTGTTACTGAAACAACAGAAGTAGAAAATGATAACGGTAATGCAAATGCGTGTATTGGAGATAATTGTAATAATGGAGTAGTAAATGGCAAAAGCGAAGGCGACTAGAACCACTCAAAGAAAAGTTAATGTAAGATATGTAACAAAATGTAAAAATTGTGGTAAATTCGCATCTAAGAAGAAATAATGCTAAAATTAGATTTTACTAATAAGGAATTAGAAGATATTAAATTAAAAATACATTTTACTCCAATGCAAGAACGCATAATAAGATATAGACAAGACGAGCTATCTATAGTTCAAATGGCTATGTTAGAAAATTGTAGCGAACCTAAAATTAGCAAAGAAATAAGCAAAATAAAAAAGAAAATTAAAAAAGTAATATAATTTTTGTATAATAAATATATAAAGAGCAGATAATTTCTGCTCTTTTTTTTGTGGCATAATTTAGTTAAGAAAGGAGATAACAGCTTGATATTCGTTTAAAACACGATTGGAAAGTTATAATGTTATCTTCTTTTTTCTTTAGGAGGAATTAAAATGTACGGATATAATTACCCTCAAATAAACGCATATGATAAACAAATACAGGAAGAAAGACAGAAAATAGCAGAATTAGAAAGACAAAAGTTACAATTATATACACAACCGACAATACTTAATCAAACAATTCAAGCTGGACCTCAACAAGCTAATTTCAAATACGCAGAGAGTATAGACGAAATTAATCGAGAAATGGTCTTTTCAGACACTTTATTTGTTAATAAGGCATTTACTAACCTTTGGCTCAAAAATCCAAAAGGAGAGGTAAAAACGTGGCTTTTAGAGGAAATTAAACCAAAAGATGAAAAAGATTTCTTAATTGAAAATTTACAACTACAAATAGACCAATTAAAAAAGGAGTTAAAAAATAATGAACAATCAGAACTTTTCACAGGGGATACTACAGCAACTAAAGGCTCAGTATCCTCAACAATATCAAAGTCTAGAGGAAATGAAGAAAAATAGTACACCAGAAGTTTTAATAAAACAGACATTAGGAAAACAGAGTCCTGAACAAAGGCAACAATTATATAATTTTGCCAAAAAATTTGGTTATACAGATGAATATATTACTCAAATAGAAAATATAATTAATGGTTAGGTATCGACACAAAAGTGTTTGATATAAATAAAATAAAGAAAGGAGAGATATCAAGGAACGGTAATGGTATAGTACCAACAGTAGATCTTGGCAACAACTCTAACAACGGAGGTTGGGGCGGAAACATGGGAGAATGGATTCTCGGCATAATTGCACTAGGTATGTTAGGAAATGGTGGCATGTTTGGTGGTTTTGGCGGAGGTAATGAAATGGCTTACATGTATCCATGGATTGCTAACGGTCAACAAGGAATTAATAGTAATACTAACAATGGTTTTGATAATTTACATTTATCAAATCAAATAGAAGGAGCAAGAAACTCATTAAGTGATATTTCACAGGCTATTTGTAGCAGTACTGCAAGTATTAACGGAAATATTTCAAATGGTTTCTATGGAGCAGAGATTTCTGCAAATGCTAGACAAATTGCTGATATGCAACAGAACTTCAACAATGCTATAACCAATTTACAATCTTTCAACGGATTGCAAAAATCTTTAGATACTTGTTGTTGCGAAAATCGTTTAGCTAGTTGTCAAACTCAAAATACTATTATTAGCGAAGCTGCTAACAATAGATTTGCTGATGCTAATAATACTAGAGATATTATTGAATCTGCTAATAGAAATAGTCAAGCTATCCTTGATAAGTTATGTCAATTAGAGTTAGATAATGTTAAAGCTCAATTAGAAGCTAAAAACGATTTAATCGACCAATTAAGACAAGAAAACTTATATGCTAGAGGACAAGCTAGTCAAACTGCTCAAACACAAGCAATAACTTCATCAGTATATAACGAGTTAAAAAATTGTCCTGTTGGCACAGTCCCTGTGTTTGGAAATCAACCAATATTTACATGTAACGGAAATAATGGGTGTGGATGTAATGGTGGAAGTCAATTTATTTAATAGCATATAGTCGATTACGACATCCTCGGTTACGAGAACTTGCTAGTTTAACGGTACTTAATTGTACTTAACGGAGAATAGGCAAGTCCTATTCTTTTTTATTAAGAAAGGAGAAATAATATGATACAAAGTGTGCAAGAATTGCCTTTAACTTTAACTAATAATTCAAGTGCTTTAACTTTTACAAATGACACAATAAGAACTCGTAGTGCTTGTCAAAGAAATTGTAATGGATGGTTATGTCATAATGAAGGTAATCCATTATACCAAATTGTGAAGGGTGGTTACTATGAAGTAAATTTTAATGCAAATATTTCAAGTGAAACTGCTGGAAGTGTTGCTCTAGGATTATATCAAGACGGTGTTTTAATACCTGGTACGACTGTAACAACAGCTATAACAACTGCTGGAGTTCCTGAAAATGTTTCATTTTCAAAAACTATAGAGGTATGTTGTAGAGCAGATGCCAATATAACATTAGCATCAGTACCAAGTGTTCCAAATTTATCAACAGGAGTTGCAATAGAAACACAAACACCAATAGTTCAAAGTGCTAACTTTACAATAAAGAGATTACAATAATGTATACTAATCCAGTAGATATGGCATCTTTAATTTTGCAAATATTAAATTTAGAGATGTTATTTAAAGACTTTAATAATGCAGATTTAATGCAAAAATTAAATACAATAACAGAACAAAATAACAAAATAATACAACTCCTTGAAGGGAGGAAAAATAATGGATAAAACAATAGAAAACTTTGAAAATTATATCAAAAAAAATGGAGAGCAAGATGTCGATTCGATAGATGTAGACCGTTTATTTAAAATAGTAGATATTTTTAAAGATTTGAAGGAGGTAGAAAAAATGAATAATTATGGAAATGAATATAATCGTGGTTATAGAGAATATAACGAATATAACGGATATGATGAATACAACCGTAGAGGTGTAGATTCTAAATATAAAGCTTCAAAATACATGGATAGTATGAAAGGTAATTATGAAGCTTACGAAGAAGATAGAAACGAATATAATAGAGGAAATTACGGTGTTAAAGAAGATGGACTACATGATCTAGAATCAATGTTACACTCAAATCATAAGCTATTAAAATATATAAAAGAAACTGCAACATCTCCAGAAGAAAAAGAAATTGTAAGAAAATATTTTCAAAAGTTTAGTGAATTAATGAATGTTTAAATATTATAATAGAAATCCTTACGATAGACATATAGAAGATTGTGTTATAAGAGCTTTATCTTTACTTACTAATAGAAGTTGGAAAAGTATTTATAGAGAATTAACTTATTATTCTTCTGAAGATGGGTATATGACAGATAATGTGGAGTTTGTAGAAGATTATCTTGATGATAGATACCCTAGAGAATGTCATTATTCAAAAACAGTAGGAGAATTTGCAAAAGAACACCCTTATGGTAGGTATATTATAAGTATGCCTAATCATGTGACATCTGTCATTAATGGAACCGTAATAGATACATTCAATCCTTCTGACAGAGTTATGAGGTGTGCTTGGAAGATAACAAAAGACTAGAAATAGTCTTTTTCTAGTCAAGATAGTTTCTACCATATCTAGTAATAAAATCATCTGTAGTTTTGTGAAAATACTCTAGCCAAGCTTCTTCTCCTTTCTTTATTAGTTCCATATCTAAGTCATGCCCTCTGTACCCATGTACTCCAAAAGTGCCTTCGTGATGTTCTAAACATAAATATACCCATAGTCCATCTTCTTCCGATTTGTTTCTATTTCTTCTTCCTTTCATGATGTGATGCTTGTGTAAATTTTTAGCATTACAATTTTTGACATAACATTTTTTTTCATTGCAGACAATACTTTCCCTTAAATCATCTCCTTAAATACATTATAACTTTTTTTATCGACAAATTAAATACTATGTGATAGTATAGTTGCCCGTCAGGGAGGAGTGAATAGAAGTGATGCAAATTACATACCAAAAAAAAGATGGGGGTATAATACAAAGATTTAGAAATACAGCACTTCCATATAAGGTTGGAGATACAACTTCAATGGGGTGGAAAGTATTAAATATCAAGTATGAATATAACGATAAATATTATTCAGAAAGAGAATATTGTTCTTTAATAAATAAAAATAAGAAAAAAGTTATTAAAAAAAAAGAAAATCTAAAGTTGTTCAAAAAAGAAATAAAAAAATTTTTGTATTATTTTATCTCAATAATGATAATATATTTTGTTAAATTGTTATTAAAAATATGAAATTGCTAAGCTTCTTGAAAAAATAAAAATTAATTCAAAATTATGTTGACTAATTAAGAATATGTAGTATAATTAAATTGTATAGAGTAACAAAAATAGTCGCTTTTTTACGTCTTGAGAAGTTAACATAATATCAAATTCAAGAAGTTTATAACACTCAAGACATCGAACTTGGGTGTTTTTTGTTACTTAGAAAGGAGGATAAATGAAAATTGTAAAGTATCCAGGATTGGTTGCCGAAATGGCTCGACATGGAGATAATCAAACAACGATAGCGAAAATGTTTGATATTACTGCATCTTCTATTTGTAAAAGATTTTCTGGCGAACTCGAATGGAAGATTAGTGAAATTGAAAAAATTTGCGATTATTATGGAAAAAATTATGATGAACTATTTAAAAGCAAATAAAAAAAGAAAGCCCCGTGTGAAAAAAAGGCTCAACTAGATTATAACATAAAATAAAAAATAAAAAAATAATTATCTGCAACAAAAAGAGAACAGAAAACCCCCAAAATATTCCGAATAAACACTCCTTTATATTCTAATAAATTTATTTTTCTGTTCTCTCTTTGTTGCAGATGAAAAGAAGGAGGAATGAGAAGGAAAAAAATGAAAGGTGGATATGCTATTTGCTTAAATGAATGGGCTTTAGACAAAGAGATAAAGAACGAAATAAGATTATTGATTATTATATCAAGTTTAACTGCAAAAGAAGGATATTGTTATGCGAGTAATAAATATTTTTCTGAGTTATTTGATGAAGACGAATCGACTATATCTAGAAAAATAAAAAAATTGCAAGATAAAGAATATATAACTATAGATTATGAAAAAAGAGGATGTGAAATAGTATCTAGAAAAATACGATTGACAAAAATATCAATCGACGATTGTCAAAAATATCAATCGACGATTGACGAAAATGTCAAAGAAAATAATACAAGTATTAATAATACAAGTATTAATAATACAACAACAGATACGATTTTTGATTTTTTAGAAAAAAATGGATTTGTTTTAACACCTATTCATTATGAGATCATTCAACAATGGGAAGATACTGAACTTACAAGATATGCTATTAAACAAGCAGTATTAAACAACAAATTTAATATTAATTACATAGATAAGATAATTTATTCTTACAAAAAAAATAATATTCAAACTGTTCAACAAGCTATAGAACGTGAAGAAGAATTTAATAATAAAAGAGAGTTGTATTACAAAAAAAAGTATGAAGTAAAAGAAAGCAGATATGAAAGAGAAAAAAGAATATTGGAGGAGATGTGCAAAGATGAAGAAGATTGAAGTTAATAAGTTACTTAACAAAATAAAAGGTTATTACAATAGCCAATTCTTTATAGATGAGTATGTTACCGAAGCATGGATAGAATCATTAAAGCCTTATGAATTTGAGGATACATTAGAACATTTAAAAAAACATTTAAAAGAGTTCCCTGACACACCGCCAAAACCTCATACATTTAAAAAAGGTTTATTAACACCAGAGGAAAAAGAAAAAAGAAAAAATGCTAAATACACAGTTGCTTGTAATTTATGTGGTAAGTGGATTACTTTACAAGAATATGATAGTCATTATGACAAGTGCTTAGATATTGAATACTTATTAGATGTTGCAAGACAAAAAGGCGAAATTTTTACAAGAGAAGATTTAGAAAATTACAAACAAGATGTAATTGATAGATTATTGAAAAAGTACGAACCTAAAGAAAACATATTTTTTAAAAAAATAGGAGTAGAAAAATGTTGATAACTTATCTTGATGAAAATGCTTATAGAAAAAAAGAAAAAGCATTAAGAAGATATTTTATGAAATGTTATAAATATTTAATTTTTGATGTTATTCCTAAGTTAAAAAAAGAAGGCAAAAAAGAAGGCTTATACCAAGTTGTTCTTCCCTCAGATGAGCTTTTTGAAAAAGTATATGGAAAAATGATTTTGAAGTTTAGTGTAAAAAATGATGTTACGATTTTGGAAGATATTGAGCCTAATGATATTTTGATAGCATGTTTTAGTAAAGATTTACCAACGTACAAAGGAATCCCATACGATTCAAAAAAAGACTTAACTAAAATAAAAATAATGGAGGGCATTTTATGTCAGAAGAAGAATTAGAAGAAGAAAGAATAAAGAAAAATGAGAAACTAGAAGCTTATGATACGTGTATAGAAACGATAGCAAGTTTACTTCCAAAAACATGTCAATGCTTATCTAGGGAATATTTAGAGGGGTTAGTAGAAGAAATAAAATATTATGTAGAGGAGTTAAAAAATGAATATTGAAAAACCTATTTTAAAAGAAGAAGTTAAAGCTAATATCGTAGGTGTTGCAACGATAGAAAATAACATAGAAGTAGCCAAAGAATATGCTTTAGAAATGAGAGATTATTATTCACAAGTTGTTTTTTCAGAGGAAACAAAGAAAGAGGCAGAAGAACAAAAAGCAGAAATAAATAAACAAAAAAAGAAAATTGAAGATTTTAGAAAACAGATAATAGCTAGATATAATGAGCCGATAAAGAAATTCGAAACTATTGCAAAAGAAACAGAAAAAATTTTAAAAGAAACTTACGATTTTATAAACGAGCAAGTAAAGGAATTTGATAATAAAGAATTGAAAGAGATTGAAGAAAAGATAAGATGGTACTTTAACGAATACAAGCAAAGCCAAGAAGTAGAATTTGTAACATTTGAACAATTAGATTTAAAAATAACAAAAGGGTTAATAACTTCAACAGGAAACTTAAATAAAAAAACACAAGAACAAATAAAATCATTTGTAGATGGAGTAAAAAAAGATTTAGAATTGATAGACACTTTAGAGTTTAAAGAAGAAATATTAGTTGAATACAAAAAGACTTTAAAATGTGCTAGTGCGATAGCTGATGTGCAAGATAGACATAGGCAATTAGAAGAAATGAAAAAACCTGTAACAGATGATGAAGTCCAAGAAAAAATAAGTCATGTATCTGCACCTATAGAGGAAGAAAAAAAATATCAATTGACATTTAAGGTTACTGGAACGAAAACACAATTAAAACAATTAAAAGAATTTTTAGAAAGTGGAGGATATGATTATGAATAATAAAGAAGAATTATTAAAAAAACAAAGAGATGACAAAATGACAGTTAAGTATGAGATAGAAAATAGAGAAATTAAACTATCTCCAAGTATAGTACAAAATTACTTAGTCAACGGAAACGCAAAGATAAGCGATGCAGAATATAAATTATTTACAGAATTATGTATAGCAAGAAGATTAAATCCATTTTTAAAAGAAGCATATATAATTAAATACTCAAATAGTACACCTGCAAGTATCGTGGTTGGAAAAGATGCAATATTGAAAAGAGCAGTATTAAATCCAAAATATAACGGTATGAAAAGTGGTATTTATGTTACCAACGAAAATGGTGAGGTTATAAAAAGAAATGGAACTTTTAAACTACCTAACGAGGTTTTAGTTGGTGGTTGGGCAGAAGTTTATAGAAAAGATTGGGAAAAGTCTATAGAGTCAAGTGTATCTTTAGAAGAAGCTATTCAAAAGAAAAGCGATGGAACTCCTAATTCAAATTGGCAAAAACAACCTGCGACAATGGTTGAGAAAGTTGCTAAAGTTAGAGCATTAAGAGAAACATTTGTTGAAGATTTAGGTGGTATGTATGAGGCTGATGAAATGGATATAGACCTTCCAGAAGAACCAATAGAAGAAAAAATAATACAAGTTGATGATGTAGAAGATGCAGAAATAGTCGAAGAACCTAAAAAAATGCCCGTAGAGAGTGATTTGGAGCAAATAGATATAAATGCATTATGAGATAATAAATAGTGGCTCAGACGGTAATTGTGTAGTTATTAATGGCATATTAGCGATTGACATGGGGGTTAGTTATAAAAAACTAACTCCTTATGTTAAAAATTTAGAATTAGTATTGATGACTCATCAACACCAAGATCACTTTAAAAAAAACACTATTCAAAAACTAGCAAACAATAGACCAATGTTAAGGTTTGGGTGTTGTGAGTGGTTATTAGAGCCTTTACTAGAACTAGGAATAGATAGAAAAAGAATAGATGTCTTTAAAATAGGTAAAAAGTACGATTATGGCAAGTTTCAAATAGTTCCGATAAAGTTGTATCATGATGTACCAAATTGTGGTTACAGGGTATTTATGAATGATTACAAGCTTATTTATTGCACTGACACTTATACTCTAGAAGGAATAAAAGCTATAGATTATGATTTTTATTTAATTGAAGGAAACTACGAAAATGAAGAAGAATTAGAAAGCTATGCTTACAATGATATTTACTTTGAAAGGGTAAAAAAAACACATTTAAGTAAAGAGTACACTAGAAATTGGCTATTAGATAATATGGGGTTAAAAAGTGTATATGAATTTATGCATGAACATAAAGAAAGGAGTAAAAATGAAAGATTTGACTGAAAAACAAGAAATAGTATTAAAAGCATTAAAAGATTTTATTAATGAAAATGGATATCCACCATCAGTAAGAGAAATGTGTAAAGTTTTAGGTAAGAAAAGTCCTGGAACAGTACAAGTAATGTTTAGAATTTTAAAAGACAAAGGATACATAGATTATGAATACAACAGATGTAGAACGATAAGAATATTAGAAAAGGAAGATTAAATGAAATATAAAGTATTAAAAGAGTTTGAGAGATTTTATTTAGCAGAGTCACCAAGTGGTTGGAAAGAAACCTTTTTAAAGTATGAATATAAGCCTGATGAAGATGGATATATAGAAAAAAGAAGAGAGTACAACTATAAAGGCAATCCTAATGCTCAACGACCAAAAAACACGCCGTGGAAAACAGAAAAACACGTATATGAAAGTGCAGATTATGAAATAATATATTTTGGGGAGTTTTTGAATGATAAATAATATGCTAGACCAATTAAATGAAGATATAGAATTTTATAAAACTTTAATGCAAGATTACGAATCTTTAGAAAGTAGCGATTTTATGACTGCTTATAATCTTGCGATAGTTGCTTTATTAACTGCTGACAGATGGAACGAAATACTTTTGGAAAGTGCTAAGTATAGCAAAGAATTAGATATAACAAAGAGCAGATTTGAAACTTACTGCTATCAAAAATACAAAATACTTCTTAAAATACATGATTTTTGCAGAATGGTACATAGAAAAGGTGCTTATGGAATAAACAATAGTTTTTATGGGGAGGATTTATTATGAAAATATTTGGATATATATGTTTAGTATTAGGAATAATACTTATTTTTACAGGAATTATTTTGACATTTGTTTAATAGAGGGAGTAGTTAAAACTATGTTATACAAAAAAGAAATGGTAGAGAATATTGAAAGTTTAAGAGAAGAAAATAAAAAGTTAAATAAAGAAATAGAAAGATTAAATAATATCATAAACAAAGCACTTGAAAAATCAAAAGGTTTACAATATAGATATGGATATGTGCTTGATGATTTAGTTTATTTATTAATGCAAGGGGGCGATAAAGAGTGAATGAAGAAGAAAGAATAATTGCATATCAAAATGGAATGACATTAAGCGAGGAACAACAATTATATTGGGATAAAGAAGATTATTTAGAAATAGATAAAGACAAAGAAATAGAAAGACTAAATAATATCATAAATGAATTAGAAAAAGATATAGAAAATCAAATAATATTTTGCACTAATGAAGCAAATGGAACAATTAATGATAAGTATTGTAGAATTGCAATTAACTATTTAAAGCATTTAAAAGGTAAATTACAAGAACTAAAAGGAAGTGAAAACGAATGATAGATTTAGCATTTTTAAAAGAATTATTAGTAGAATATAAAGATGAACTTCTTTGTTTATATCCTAATTCTATGTTCTGTGAAGAAAATTATAAGGATTTAAAGAAAAAAGAAATAATAACATTAAAATTATTTGAAAGTATTATAAGTTATTTAGAAGATGAAAAAGCAAGAGAAAATGGATATTATAATTAGGAAGTGAATAAGTAATGAGTGAAGAATATAAAATGCAAAGAATAAAAAAATATCTTATATTTCATATCAAAGATAGTAAAGAACAAAGGGAATTATTAGATTATTTAGACCAATTGCAACAAAAAGAAAATATAATAAAAGAAGTTAGAGAATATATAGAAAAACACTATATTGTTAAAAAACAAGAAAAAATATATATGACAGAAGATACAAAAGGATTATTAGAAATATTAGATAAGGAGAAAGAATAATGAATGCAAAAAAAATGTTTGAAAAGTTGGGTTGGTATGTAGATATTGAAACCAATGATGAACAAATTGTGTATTCAAGAAATAGATTAGATAAAAGCACATTTGGTTTTATTGGAGCAAAAACAATTACCTTTGATAAAGATATGGAAAGTGTATATTTAGATGATGTAAATGATATTAGTATGCTTTTATTACAAGCCATAAATAAACAAGTAGAGGAATTGTGGGGTGGAGATAATGAAATATAAATTAAAAGATAATGTTAATTTTGATTTTGTTAGTAAAAAAGCAAAAATGAAATACGATTTTTGTTTAGATGATTATTACAACAAAGAAACAAGAATATTTACTTTCCCAGAAGGTTATGTTGCTTGGCATTTAATGGCAGAAATATTTAGAGAGTTTTTAGAGCCACTTGGTTTAGTAGAGGAGATTAAATAGATTATGAAGAAATTATATGAATTGCCTGAAAATCAAAATATTAAGTTGTATTTTAATGATAATATTGAAAATAAAAAAGATATATGTGTAATATTTGGACACATAGATGGTTTTTATAGTTATTGTTGGTTAGAAGAAGACAAAACAAAGTTAGTACATATAAAAGCAACTACATTATTTAAAGAATATAAAGATGGTTATAAATATGTAGAGGAGTGATGAATATGGCACATGCTGATTATAATTGTTGTGCAATATGTGATATTAAAATGGATTATGCAGGATTTGAAAGTGAAACAAAAGAAGATATTTGCACAGATTGTCTAGAAGAAATTAAAAAGTTAAATTTGAATATAAAAAGCATTGAAGATTTAAAAAAATACATAAAAGAAACTGATTATAAAACACTTAAAGAAGTATTAATAAAATTGGGTTATAGTTTTTGTTATTATGAAAATGACATTGATAATTTAGTTAGTTCTTGTTTTTCACCAAGTGGAATGGATTTTGAAGAATACATAAAAAGAATAGACAAATACAAATATGATATTATTGAAAAAGTAGATTAGGAGGGTAATATGAAAGTAGTATTTTTTACATTATGGTTTATTAGTTTTATAGCTTGGTGTATTTATGCAATAAGAAATGAAATTAAAAAAATGAATATAGCATTAATAGTTATGTTGATATTTAATGTATTATTACTTATTTTTAAATAAGAAAGGAGAGTGATTATATGAAAGTAATAGATTTATTAAATAAGATAGCAAATGGGGAAATACCTAAAAAAATAGTTATTAATGACAGGACATACACACATGATGGGATCGATTATAAAAGAGAAGATGATGGTGAATATTTATTTGAGGTTTTTCTTGAAATAACAACAGAAGATTTTAATAGAGAAGTAGAAATAATAGAAGAAGATAAGAAAATAGAAAAAATAGATTTATCAGAGTGGTCAGAAATAACTTATTCAGAGGATTGGAAAATGCTTGAAAGAGATTTTAATAGAAATGCTTGCTGTTTTGTAAACAAAATCAATGAAATAATAGACAAAATAAATAGTATGGAGGAAAAATGACATTTGAAGAATTATTTAATGAAATAATGAAATGTAAATTTAATGAAGAAGTAAATAAAGTTATTAAGAAATTTAAAGAAAGTAACAAAGAAGAAAATAAAAAATTAATAAAAAGTAAGGAGTAGTGTAATGGGTTGGATTTTATGTATGTGTGCAGGTTTTATGCTATGGGCTATTTTGTTTATAGGAGATGATGATTAA
>JAEIGA010001122.1_pt1 | contig 40941 bp, 67 predicted proteins | sample 9270691 | NCBI WGS metagenome assembly JAEIGA01 (sample SAMN17057246, study PRJNA624740) | gut metagenome | biome: biome; isolation source: fecal sample | host: Bos grunniens | place: China: Xizang | collected 2019 | reverse complement strand
GGTGTACCACCGCCACCACCATTGGCAATAGCATCATCGACATATTTCTTATTTGCTGCACTATTATCGTTCGTGGGTGTTTGCACTTGCATATCTCCGCTTATATAGAAGGTTGATGCGCTCATATTGATGTCGCTTTCCGATGTCAAACTCAATGCATTGCGAGCGGTCAAATTCATAGAATCGTAAGCATCAATATTCACGAAGTCCTTGCCATCAATCGTTATGCTCCAATCGTCTGATGTGATGGGGATATCAGGTGTACCACCGCCACCACCATTGGCAATAGCATCATCGACATATTTCTTATTTGCTGCGCTATTGTCATTCTGCGGTGATTGGACTTTCATATCACCACTAACTTCAATATTTGATGCACTTATATGCATATCGGACTCTGAATAGAAACTCATTGAATTGCGAGTTGAGAAAGCCATTGAATCTCCGGAGGACATATTCAAGAAGTCTTTTCCGTCAATATTTGTGCTAAAATCGTCCGATGTGATAGGCACTTCGGGCAGATCGTTTTCCGTGATATATCCGACATCGTTTTCAAGTTCTGATACTTTTCCGGGTACATCAACAGACGGAATGTCATCCGCTGTGATAAAACCGGCATCGTTGTCAAGTTGTGAAAGTTTGGTCGGGACTTCTATATCCGTACTTCCAGAAGCTTTAACACCGGTATCAATATATTCACCCTTGTCTGCATCCCACACTAACCAGTTTCCGTTGTCACCGATGATGGGATTGTGTGTTACCGCATCTTTGACTTCTTCTGCAGCATTCAACACTTGATCAACCCAGGCTTGTTCCGGTTCGGGAACTTCCTCGGATGCATCCACCAAACTCGGTATAACATCTGTAATGAATGTGCAAGACTTGATCAAAACATTGTTTACAACATAGCGAAGTTCGCATTTGCCAGCACCGGCAATAGCTGTGTCGGCATTGGTGACATACCAATACGGCACATCATTTTCCATTGTCATAACGATCGGATAAGGTGCAACATCACCATTGCGCTGATGCAACAGTTCAAACGTTCCTTCTCCAAATCTTTCTCTCCATATTGCGGTTTCAGCAAACGAAACCTTTCTTGCATGATGTTCGCCTTGGATTCCCAAAGCTACATGACCGCATACAACTGTGCTTTCAAACATTTCGGATTTCCTTTCTTTTCTATCAATGCAAACGATGCAAGCACCATAGGCGGTCTTCTGTCAACCGCCCCCAAGGAGCAAAGGCATTTGATGATTTACCCCAAAATTGACAAAAAAGAATAAATCACTGGTGCTTTACATGTTGCCGTAATTTAATCGAAACTAAATGTGTCGGGCATAAGGATCTTACACACACCATATCGCATAGAGTCCATACCATGCGAAAATTCATGATCGGGTTTATCTGTCGGTTTTCCGTTTTTATCCTTCGCCCAGCAATAGTTGCTGATTTCTTTTTGAAATTCAACACATTTCGGATGAATTATAATTTCATAGTTTTGAATAAGCTGAATACCATGATTGACACTACCTTTGCCCTTCCTGGATGCTTCAGCTTTGATTCCTTCTTCTTGAAGTTCTGCAATGGATTTCGGTTCGGCTTCATCACAATAGATGATTTGACCGCCATAACCCATATCTTTGATTTGTTGTGCAATAACCTTGTTTGTGACACCGGATTTATACCACTCGTCAAAGACATATATTTTCATGTTGGTGTTGTCCACCATTTCACAAACAAACGCATTCGGATCAGTGAAACCAAAGTCAAGGTTGAATGCTGACTTGATACCGGGAATCTGTCTGATGGTATCAACATCAAATTCTTCCACTCTGTATTTTTCGTATATAAGTCCTTCGGCAATTCCCCTTTCTCCGTCACCTTCGATTCGGTATCGTCTGGGGTTATTTATCTGCATCTTTCGGAAGATGTTTCGGTCGGCTTCATCAAGCCATTCGTTGCATTGCCAGGTGGTTGTCTTGGTGAATGTATCATCATCAACAACATCAAAAAACCTTGGTTTCAACCACGATGTGGCTGACCAAGGGTTAAATGTCAATGTTATTTGCTTAAAATATCCTTCGGGTAACTCACCACGAATAGACATATCAAGTTTGTTGAAATCGTCTTCGTTTGTGATCTCATAGGCTTCCTCGATCCATACCCAGCACAGATAGCCTTTGTCAACCGATATTGAGGTGATTTTCAAACCATCGTCAAGACCTCGGAACAGAATCTTCTGCCCGGTTGACTTTCTTGTAATCTGCATCGGTGACACAGTACATTCAAAATAAGCATCAAGACCCATCTTGTGTATTGCCCATTTCAAATCACTAAATACGGAATCACGAAGTGTATTTGAATATCGTCTGACACATAAGCCATTGCTTTCGGGATATTCAATCAAGCGATTAATCATATTTAAAGCCGTGGTTTTTGATTTCTTTGAACCACGGCTGCCTTTGCAAACTCTATAACGCTTTCTGGTGTTCCAATAGTCCGCATATCCTTTCCCGATAGTTTCTTGAAGTGATATTCTCAAAACATCACCTACTCCAATATATCGTTTACAATTACCACGGGTTCAACTTCCATTTCAACCCTCGTTGCCGGATTCTGCCCCACAGTGTCACGAATAAACACCGCAGCTTGAGTATCACCTTTTAATGCTTTTTGGATCTGTGCAAGCATCATAGCATCTTGAACAGTTATGTTTTTTCCTTTAAGCGCAGCAAAGTTTCTGATCGTTTCAATATCTGCTTCTCTGCCTTGTTTCATCGGCATTTCAAGCAATATTTCCAAACGTTCTTTTAATGCTTTCTTCTTTCGTTTTGTTTCTCCCGATGCAATACCGCCTTTTTTGCCACATTCCCTTCGTTCTTCGGGTGTCATTAAAGAAAACTGATTCTTTGCCATATCGCATCACCTCCTTGTTTTATGCAATAATCGTCAACACATAATTTCTTTTTTGGGATATGGTTGATGTTTTTTTAACCATTGTTTTCGCAATTTCTTATCAAAAACAAAAATATATCTGTGTTTGCCTTTTGTTATGAATTCTTCGGCATTTGCATCCAGGTTTTCACGAACCCATTTTATTGATTGAACACCACCCATTGAACCAATCGTTCTTGGGTGTGTCTTTTTTCCGTTGATGATAAATGCGCCACGTGTTCCTTCATTCATTTTCCCCAAATAAATCCAATTTGTTGCTTGGTATATTGTGCCGGAATGGTCTTGGTCTAAATCTGCAAAAGAAATAACCATTTTTAATATTGGGTTTATCCGATGTAATTCTCGTAAAGATGCTGCAACACATTCCGATGTTGTCTTTTGCTTTCCATTCAAAGCAACACGAACCAATTCAAGAATTTCGCCTTGAATCAAACCAAATGGACTGCCAATATTCGGTGTAGCACCGCCACCATAACATATGACACCACACCATTCGTCATTGTCATTATAAACATTGAAACCATATTGAACCGATGGCACAGACTTTGCATAATGAAATTTCAAACAAGCATGTTTGATTGCTTTTGCATTCGCCAGTGTCAATCTCATACCATTCTTACCACCATGTTAGCACCATCACCAACAATGTTTTTAATTGATTCTTCTGCATTTTTATATTCTTGCAACGATTGAAATGTTATTTGAACCAAAACACTACCATCTTTTTCGTCTTCTCGTTCCAAATCCGAATCGTCAAATTCTTCTATTTCTTCCGCTTCATCAAACCCGAATTCTGTCATGTCGAAGTCAAACAAATCATCAAGTTCTTCACCTAACAAATCGAAGTCCCATTCAGCCTTTTCCGATACCTTGTTGTCAGCAAGACGAAATGCTTTTATCTGTTCGTCAGTCAGATCGTCAGCAATAATACACGGAACTTCATCAAAGCCCAGCTTTTTTGCAGCTTTCCACCTTGTATGACCGGCAACAATGATTCCGTTCTTGTCAATTACGATAGGTACTTTCCAACCGAATTCCTTTATCGATGCTGCAACATACTTAACCGCTTCATCGTTCTTTCGTGGGTTTTTCTCATAGGGTTTAATTTCTGCAAGTTTTTTGTTGATTATATTCATTTAATGCCCCTCATAACAAAAACAAGCACACCCGACAAAGGATGCGCTTGCTCTGTTTGCTTTTATAATTATTTCATGATACCATTATACACATTTTGAGTATAACATTCTATAACATTTCATAACATTTCATAACATCTTTCAGATTTTTTATTGCTTTTTTCTTAATTCTCCACACTTGCATTGAGGAATAATTCAGATCACAAGCAATTTCATCCCATGTCATATAGCGGATGTATCTGCGATGTAAAACGGCATACTCGTTACACGGAAGCTTTTCAATGGTTTCTGTAACTTCTTTTTTAAGGTTGTTAAATTTAGATATTAGTTCTTTGATTTCCTCGGACAACATCGTCAATTCAACAACAGCATTTTCGACTTTCCTGGAAGCAATGCCGGTGTTACTGTATGGCATCCCATCCGGAAGTTTTGCAGAAACATTGGTTGCTAAAGACATAAGCCTGTCACGTTCAGCAAGTTTCCCAATAATCAGCTGATCCAGCTTTGCCACTTGTTCCAGCCATTCTTCAATATCAAAAACCATTCAACCACCTCCTATAAAATATTTTTATTTATCACAGAATTATCGTAGAATCAGCGTAGAATTATAGTTTGTCAAGGTCTATACCACCCGACAAGAACATCGTCTTCGTAGATCAAACGAATCTGATCGATTTCGATGTAATATTTGCGATCGTTTACTATAATTTTATTCATAAGTTTTTCCTTCCTTTTCTGCCTTTCTCATGCAAGTCCATGAGCAGACCTTTTTTCCTCTGATCTTGTAAACGTGTTCCGGTGCCGGATAGAATTTCTTTCCACACAGGCAAGTTATCAACTGTAGTTTTTCAGACATTACTTATGCCTCCGTCCATTTTTGCACCGCAGTTGGGGCAATATTTTGACTTCAATGCTTGATTGGCATACTCAATCTTGTATACCTTCTTGTGACATACTGAACAGTAGATACCTTCGTTGGCACACTCGTCAAGTTGAATCCACTCCCCATGCTTCACTTCCGCAACATCGGCTGTGGGTTGATATCCGATTATGTGCTTGAACACATCGAAATCAAATTGCGCTTGTGTTTCAACTTCACTACCTGTCCAATTTATGGGTCTGCTGTCTTCGAGCTCTTCCAAAAGCAAGTTCGCATCAATATACCTCGGCTTCTTCACCTCTTGCTCCGATTGATTCTTGAGATATTCCTCTCGTTCTTCTTCACTTCTCCACAGTGTTGCCATTCAATCACCTCTTTCTTTTGGTGTGCGTTTGTTCCAAGCCCTTGTTGCACCCGCCTTGTTTGCATATCCATATATTTTTGCAGTACACTTCTTACAAACAATTCCGTGCATATCATAATTTCCGTAATATCGTCTTGCTTCTCCCCCACAAAACGGACAAGGTTTCAATTCAGCCATCACCCCTCACCGCCTTTCAAAAGTTCGGGAAAGAAACTATATTCGCTCTCGTCAACTTTGTTTGCCCATTCAATCCAACGCAAACATTTTTCTTTTAACTCATCATCAAGCAAAAACGGCTCTTGTACAACAATCAAACCACTGTTGCCCTTCATCATGTTTGCCGTATCAACAATGTCCTCATAGTCAACGGGATATGCCAACATCTTTGAATAAACTCTATCCCCTCGGCTCGATATTCTTCTTGTAAATGTTGCTTCTTTGAATTTGAATTTTTCTGTCAAATGTGGATTTAATTCTAAATCATATTTTATAATATACCCTATTTTCATCACTCTGCACCGCCTTTCATCTTTGGCGGTTTCGGTAAAGGAGTCCAATGTGTTACAGAGTCTATACTTCCGGGAATCCTCCAACAAGGGCGGTTGCTAAAAAGTTCATAGTATCCCTCTTTAACAAATATCTTTCCGCTGCGCTGATGGCAGACACAAAGCACCCTTATTGATGTAGGTCTACGCCCACCCATTCTATTATCTTCAAGTTCGGGGAGGCGATCATCGACACTTATCCATTCGATTTCATTTGTGATGGGGACCTTTTTTTCCGCTCGCAATTCCCGATACTTAAAATCCAAGTCCTCAACTGTATTTATCAAGAGCCGAATTTCGTCAGCAATATAGTCGCAATGACATTCTTCGTCTATTTCGTATTGCAAGTTTCTTATTGCTTCATCAATAGTCATCATCCCTTACTCCTTTCCGCAAGAGCCTTCTCGCCTTCCATCTCTTGTACAAACATACTTTCACAACAGCCGTTCTCATCAAGTGTGATATAGTTTATACATTCACAATATCCATATCCGTTGTTGTTTTCACAGTTTAATACTTTACAGTCCATTATCCTCACCGCCTTTCTCGGTTGGGTGGTCTATTCTGCCACGAATAACATCATTGAAAATAATGTCTGCCGCAAACTGTGACGGAGCATTAAACTCAAAATACTGACCGCAATTATTACACTTATATCTGTATCTTGCGTTTTCCTCATAGGTCGCAAACACTTCGTTTTTATCGCACATCGGGCACGATTTCAACGGCTTTATATTACTTGATTTCATTTCCCCTCATCCTCCGTCATTTCTTTTACGAGGTTGTCGATATCTGTCAAATAAACAAGTTTTCCGTAAAGAGTTCCTAAAGGCATTTTTGATTTTTCCTTCAACCTCTCCGCAAACTCTTTTATGGCTTCGGCTCTTGCGGTTGAAACATCCTCACACCACAATTTTTGATACCGATTTGCTTCTTCTTTCCATTGCTCAATCTCTGCCTTTTGTTTACGAACAAGCTTTTTAAGACCACGGATAATCTGCTCGTCTGTCATCTTTCTCACCTCTCGCAATAAATAGTACCTTCAGCCATATCGACCGTAAGCACTTGATATTCAAGAGCATCAAGTACATTCTCTCGCTCTTCGTATTTGACATCGTAGAAGCAGTTATCGTAGTTGCTATAATGTGTCATCAGCTTGAGAAATTCGTATACTGTCATCATTCAACCTCCATATTCAAATACTCGATAGCGCATTTATGACATTGCTCTACTGTTGCGGTGCTGTAAGGACACTCGTGTTTGTCCCCGGTTTTTAATTCGCGAATTTCGGTACAATAGCTGATATCGCTAAGATATATATACTCTGCCATTTTTTCGATAGTAAGTTCTTGTTTTATCTTTTCGTATCGTGTCATTTCCCTGCACACCTTCTTCCGTATTCGTTCTCTTTAGCCATTGCGTATTCAGTTTCCTCAAATTCCACAAGGTCATCAAAGAAGTCGGTAAGGTCTATGCCCGAATCTTTCAACTCTTTCAACATCACAGATGCAAGAGCATAGTCCTTCTGAAGTTCGTGCGCACGATCCGAAGCACCGCCAAAGGTTTCAATCAGATCAAGCAGTCTTTTTTTGAAATGCCATTCGAAGCGCATATGGTGAAGTATTCGCAGATACATTCGCTTCTGTGCAACAACCCATATTTTTGCAGCAACATCCTTTTGTCGATTTTCAAATTTCTTGGCATTGAGTTTTCGAAGATTCACGTTCATTGTGTAACACCTTCTTTCTCCAATTCGCAAAGAAATGCGATGTTGCATGCAAGGTGTGCGAGATGTGGTAAACCGCTTTCGGCATCTATGCCGTGAGGATCATCGAGGTAAGACATGAAATGTCTGAATGTAGCATCTCTGTATCTCTGCAATTCAACTCTCTTCCACGATTCTTTTTCACCATACTTCTTAAGTCCGTATTCTCTGACCTTTGCGATGTCATATAAAATCTGCCTGGGTACAAGGGTAAGCTGTGCTTTGCCGGCATCAGCTTTGATGTTCTGATCGTTCATAGCTGCTTAATCTCCCAATAATAATTTTGTTTTGTTGTAGTTTCCACCCTCAACAAGGTCTTTTATTGAAGGTTCTGCACCGGGATTGTTGCTGACCGAATCAATAACTTCAAGCATCTTCTGATATTTGGCTTCTTGTTCAGCTGTTAAAGTCTTGATACAATTATTTCGGGTTAATATCTCCCACACTTCCCAATACATGCTTTTAATTTTCTCTTTTATTTCGCTGATTGCCGGAGGAAAAGGTGAAGTGCTTATCACCTTATTAATAGCAATCATCACCAGATCAACCGGAACTTCTGCAAATTGAACCGCCCATACTGTGGCTGTGGCATTTGCTTCGTCTAAAGACATGTTTTTATAGCTGTTAGGATATGCAGCTTTCAAAATAGCAAGAACTTTGATTGTTTCTTCTCTTGTCATTTTTATCACCATCAAATAAGATTTTCCTTTTTAGCTAATGCCATAAAAGGATTGCTGTTTGTTTGTTGTTCCGGTTTTGGGTTTGCTTTGGCTTTTTGTTTATCATCGAAATCCCATTCTTGAAGTTTCTGTTGCCATTGAATGGGTTTGCCGTTTGATGTTTTCCAATCTCGGTCATCGTAGTAAGAGAAGAATCGACTCGGATTCACCGAAAGGTTGTGATTGAAAATATAATCATTTACTTCGGCAAGGGTGGGTGGCGGTGTGATTATTACATCTCCATCTTCTTTCCCTCTTATCTCTTTCTTATTTTCTTCTTCTCTCTTCTTCTCTAAAGCGTTACATGGCGTTACTGGTAACGTTACAGTAACGTTACATTGCGTTACATCATCGTTACCGGTTGTAAGTGCTTTTTGTTTTTCCCGGTGCTTTGCAACTCGGTTTCTCGTTTTTTTCTTTGCTTCTTCCAGTTTGTCAAGACTTTGATGTTTTTCCCAATTGGGAATGGTTATCACATCATTCACGATCTCAATCATTCCGAATTTTTCAAATGTTTGTAGCGCAAGCTTTACTGTTTTAAGCGGTCTACGAAAAATCGTGGAAAGCATTTCGTCTGTGTATGTTATTTTATCGTTAAGCATAAAAACACCACTGTTGTTCTGTTTTCCGGCAAAAGTAAGGAGTTTGAACCATATCACAAAGATGGAATCGGCTTCGGTTTTAGAATCCATCATACTTTCGATAAGAAGAAGTTTTTCATTTTCGAAGATATCTGTTGCAATTTTTATCCATTGTGCCTCGTCCATTTACAGTTCACCTCTCGCAAAATCTCTGAACACCGATTCATTCTGTGTGCGGAAGTCTTGAACCGCTTCATTACTTGCCAAGTCCGGGTTGTATTGCTGCAAATGTTGCCTTGCTCGTCTTACCGATTCAAAAGGTGGAAAACCCCAGTCTGATATGTTTGATAAAAAGTCCGTTACCGAAACTGAACTTAAATCAAAATTCTTTTTTTCAGCAACTTCGCTGATCACCTTCAAATAAAGGTAACTGTCACTATTTCTTGTTCCGGCATCTTGTTCCAGGATATTCTTAACAAGTGCCTTCGTTGTTATAAGTTCTTTTTTCTTATTCATAGCATCCACCTCCTTTGTATTCTGCATCTGTGTAAACATCAATTCTTTCAACATCTGCCACGGCTTCAAGTCTTGATGCAAGATCTTCTTTGACACCGATGATGTTGTCTGAATTTTTGATTTTAACAACTAATATCATTCCGCACCTTCTTTCAGTTTCTCAAAGTATGTCACACCGACTGCGATAGCTTGCCATACATCTTTGGAAACCCCATAAAACACATCGGGATTGGATTTAGTCCCCTTGCCGTTTTTGAAATCGAACTGTGCATACCGGTCAATTAAAGCTTGACGAATATTGCTGTCTTTCGCTTTCACACTTCCGCAAAGTGCTATTTTTTCTTCTCTTCGGTATATAAAGTCATATGGTTCGGGTTTGATGGCATGAACAAATTGTCCAATCCATACACACGTTTCAAACACATCTTTGCCAACCGGCATGCCCATTGCAGCAATCATTTCAATGGCGAAAGTAACAGCTTCAAATGGGTCACGTTGTTCAATTATCTTCAAAAGTTTATTGTTATCGACCTTGCCGAACTCGCAAAGCTTGAAATTCGGCATTTCAAACTTTGCAAATCCGCTTTGTGTATTACCGGGGTCGATTGCAAAAATAGTTGTATTATCCATTACTTATTTGCACCCCCATACATCATTTATTCAGAAAGGCAAATCCTCGTCTGATGTTATCTCGATAAAATCGTCTGTGTCGCATTGTGAGGGCAAATCGAGCGCATTTGTTGTTTGGGTATAGTTCGGGTTGGTTGCACCCGAAGAACCACCAGAAAGCACTTTGAGTTCGTCCACAGCGGTTTCTAAAATTGTCCGCTTATTGCCTTGTGTGTCCTCATAATTTCTTGAAGTCAATGTTCCGACTACTTCAACCCAATCACCTTTTTTGCCATACTGGCAAAGATACTCGGCTGATTGCCTCCAGGCAACATAGTTCAAGAAATCCGTCTTATCCTTTACTTTCGGTCTTGGCACTGCAAGCCGGAAGGAACAAACCGATATTCCGGTTGTTGTTTTCTTTAATTCGGGATCAGCAACAAGCCTTCCCGAAGATATGTGTTCGTTCATCTTTTACCTCTTTGTTTATTCGTTGAATAATGCTGATGCAGCATCATTTTCCGGTTCTGTTACCGAGGATTCCTCGACAACCGGTGCTTCGATTATGTTTTCTTCTGTTTCAACATAGTTCTTTGTTCCGTCCTCGTTGATAACAGCCATGTCACCTTCGTATGCTGTCTGCATTTCGATGCTCATGATACCCCATCTGCTTATAAGCTGGCGCAACATAGTTTTGAATGCCATCGTGTCGAAGTCTTTTTCCCAGAATGTATAACCCTTTTTTGCTTTGTATCCGGGAGAAAACTTCATCGCATGGGATTCCATCTGCGCCCTCGACCAGTAAATTGCTTTTCTGAATCCGTTCACCAATTCAAAGAATGCATAATATCCGATTGTCGGCAATTCTTCTCTTGCATCCCAGTTTTCTATCATAAGATTGATTTTGATTTCTTCGTTAAGGGGATCGAAATATTCAAGTTCGCCTTCCTTGATTGCCATTACATTCAGCTTCTTATACTGTCCGGAGCGGATTGCAAGCTGAATATACCCCTTATATCCAAGCTGGAACTGTGCCACCTTGCCCTTTTCTCTATCGTTGAAAGGTACAAGGTAATAATGTCCGAGTTGAGGGGAAGGTGAAAGCTTCAAGGATTCGCCAAGCAACGCACCCGAAAGTATAGACTGATTTGTGCATTCTTGAAGCATTGTGTTTGTGTTGGTTGCGGATATGATAGCCGATATAAACCGCTGTCCGTCTTTACCACCCACAACCTTGCTGATCTGGTCTTTCACCGCATCTTTTGTAAGGTATGCGGTAAGACCTAACCTCTGATTTGATTTCTGCAAAGAATTGTTAACTGCCATTTTGTTTTCTCCTTTTTATATTAAAATTTTGGATTTACAATTATTTAACCGCTCTAAACTCAATGCCCCTTGCTGTGAAGAAGTCTTTGAGTGCAAGCGCATCTTCGGTCGATAGAAGTGCTTCGAATTTAACCCACTGTTTATTTATTTCAGTTTCCGGCACTTGTTCCGAAGTGTCGGGTGTATTGTTGACAACAACTTCGTCAACCGCCACCGCATCAACCGGTGCTTTTGCTTTTGCTTCTTCTGCTGCCTTTGCCCTTTTCATCATTTCTGAAAGCCTTCTGCCCTCTTCCACGGCTTTGTTGAGGTCAAGGGTGTCTTTGTATATCTCTGTAGCTTCAAAGGCAAATTCGGGCAACTGTGCGAGTGTGGAGAGGTCTTTTGTAATTCTTTCAAGCTGTGCATTCAGTTCTTTTTCGACCGCTGATATTTTGATCGATGCATTTAGCCATTTTTCATCAATCACCTTGTCCGGTGTTGCCCAATCGGGGAAGTTGCTGTTGTTGTATATTTCAAGGATTTGTTCAAGCTTCTTTTCTCGTTCTGATTCTTCATAGGCTTTGACTTGTCCATCAATCATCAAAATGGGTTCGTTTACAACCGCAACGATTTCTTTCATTTGCTTTTCAAATGTTTCGTAAGGCGCAAGACACTGCTTTTTAATTTCTTTCCGCTTCGATTCAAGCGCATCAACGAACTTGCGAAGCTTTGCTCTGTCCGCTTTTGCAACCTTGATCTGTTCGTCTGTGTACACCAGATTTGCACAGTGCTGCACCTTCTCGGCTATTTCCTTTTTTAACTCCTCATAGTTCCATTCAATTGCTTTTATAAAGCCATCCTGGGAGGGTGAATAAATCTCTAATTCCATGTTTTAATCTCCTTTGATTTTTATAAATGTTTGAGTAATTAACCCCACTGCTCCGCCATAGCTTTTGCGACGCCGGGGAATGTTTTGCTTCTGTTTCTTGCTCTGTCAGTTGTAAACATGCCTTTGTGTTTTTCACCATGTCTATGACTATACGAACCGGAAGGACACCATGTGGCAACCGGCTCAACTGTTTCGGTTGCTTTCAATTCCGTCAACCCTTTCAACCAAAGGTTTGTCCGCTTGGTATAAGGATGTCCGAATTGCCAAGGTTGAATTGTCTGTGTATGTTTGGGCAAATTGTATATTTTGCTTGGTGTGGGATTCTCAACGCAAATTTTCTCACAATCAGCATTGTATAATGCCATGAAAAATTGTTTTGCTGCCAACCCTTGATGGTATCTTTCCTCGTTTAACACATGGTTTTTCCATAAATGTCTTGCACCAGCATTACTTAAATATGTGCATGGTGGGTGAGCTATAATCAAGTCCCAACAGCCATCTATATAATGATTTTTGCCATCAACAGTTTTAAAAACAATGCCGTACCATTCCGGCACATCTTCGCCCATCCCAAAAGAATATAAAGAAGGATTTAAAACTTCCAACACATCCCCTTTAACATGCCATTCCGGATGACCACCGGAACATTCGATAATGTCGCACGAATAGGCTTCGTGTCCTTTCTCTCGGAAAGCTTTACAAACTGTTTGACTTTCCTCGCAAGCCACTAACACTTTCATGATGTCTTTTTATTCTCCTTTTCATCTCGTTGTTAAGTTTCAGAAACTGGTCTTTCGACACATATATGTCCATGCCGGTTGTGACCGCATATACATATTCAAGGTTCGCTCCGTCTGATTTTTCCCATCCGTCTAAAAGGAATATTGCATCGCACTTCATCAGTTCAAACAAACCGGTGTCGATGTAGTCCTTGTAAGAAGTTCCGGGATTCTTTGCCGGATTTATAACTTGGTGTCCTTGTGCGGTCAAGGTCTTTTCTGCTTCTGCAAATTGTTCTTTATAAAAGGGGTTGTTTGTTATTGCCCCAGCAATGTAGATTTTCATGTTTTCTCCTTATATCTCCGGCAATATCAAATATGGTTTCTGTTTCGTTTGAACACTGCGCCAGAATGTTTCTTCTTTTCTGGAAAGATATTCGATGTCATCTGCAACATCTGATCTTTCGATGTGGTAATGCTTGACTTGCAAATAAGGCACACCATCAAAGACTGTCTTTAATTGCGCCTTTAGTATTACAAAGTCAGCTTCCATTATCAATAGACCATGCAAACACTGAATGTAATAATTATCCGGGATTCGTTTGTTCCATTTTTCCTTTTGCATACTTTGCAAAATCTCTGTGGTTTTGATTTCAAGAATTCCTTTTCTGCCGGTTTCCTTTTCGACAAGCCATCCGTCTGCCGAATAATGCCCCCAAGGGTATTGATCGTTTAAGAAAAGGTTGTTTTCTTCGTAAAAAACCTCATACTGCGGAAAATCAAGTTTGAAAAGTTCTCGCAGAAGATGTTCGGCTTCTTGCCCATATTTCACATACGATTTATCCGATATATCTTCGGGAACAGCTTGTCCGGTTTTTTCAAGCCACAGTTCTTCATTGGTTTTGTATGGGTTCATTCCGACAATAGCTGAAGCATCAGATCCACCGATCGCGTGTCCTCTGCCTTTGAGCCATTCTTCACGTGTCGAGAAAGTCAGCATTTTAACCGCCATATTAACCACCCCTCTTATAGTCTTCAAAGGTTTGACATTTTGCAAATATCATTCTGTTGTTGACCCATCTTTGAAGTTTTCTCAATTCATGTCCCCTTGGCAGATGTTCTTTGTTGTAAATCATTACATATGCCCAAAAACCCAATTCTTTGAGTGTATATATCCGTTCCAGGTCTTGTTCGATTGTGGTGTTATAGTTGACAATCGTATAAACGATCATCTTTCGTTCGCTAAATCCGCTTATACGTTTAAACATTTCAAATTTTGGAATGATATTCTCTTTGTCTTCATACCTATCCCATGCGAAATGAACCAGCTTTTGTTTTATCTGTGCAATGTATTCCGCTTTTTCTTCGGTCATTAAACGAATATCAAGTCCACCATTGAATTCCACATTCGCCTTGCTATCAATCAGCTGTTTAAGCAAATCTCGCCAATCTTTACAAGCAAGAATGTTTTGGTCTAAAAGCACAATGTTTTTTTGCCCTCTCCAAAATTCAGCAAGGTCAGCAACCTTGTGCGAAATCGTGCCATCTTTTACTGAAGTATGGCAGAAACTACATTGCCGAGGACATCCTCTCGTCATAAATCCATATGCGGTATCTTTCGTCATTTCGGGATATAATGAATAATCCGGATACATGTGTTCAATTTCGGGTGGCAAAAAATGTTCCTTTGTTTTGTCATAAAATTCTTTGCCGTTTTCATCAAGACTGATGCAATACCCACTACCGCCTTTTTTAATTTCTTTCGCCCGGATCGGATACAAATAATCTTGCGAAAACGAAAACACTTTCGACATATAGACTATATCTAAATCTTCCGAAAACATTGGTTCATACCATTCCACCGAATCACCTTTTGCTTTGTGGTAAGCAGAAATTTTCATGAGCGGAATATTCGGAAAATTGTGTCCGTCAACATCGATCAATCCTATTTTTTTATTCATAGTCAACACATTCCCTCATGTCCTCAATGCAAGTATCGCAATAAAAGTGACCTTCGATTACAACCGCTGTTTCTTGCTGAATTGGTTGTTTGCAATTTGCGCATTTCGGCAATTTATCAAGAAGTGCTTGCTGCCTTGCATCGTGGTTCAAAAAGTCTTGAATCGGATCATCTGTGTATGGCATTGTGCTTTTTTGCTCCCTTCTTCGCTCTTACTCTAATTCTTGCGATTTCGAGCAAAAGATTAAGTGCCGAATAGATCACACAAGGAATGAGCATCACAAGACCGAACGTGATAAGCATTTGAACGGATTCGGGTTCTGTTTGACCAAGTTCCGTTACATAAAAATCCGATGTGCTGGCAGCAAGATAAAAACAGATGCAAGCAAAAGCGGTTGTTACCGGGTGAATTGTTCTGGTGAGTAAGTAAATAAAACGAAGCATGTTTCTTTCTCCTTTGTTTTTTATGTTTCTTCGGTGTCCGGTATTGTTGCTTCGATGCCGTTAAGCATTTCAAGTGTGATTCCGGCTTTCTGAAGTTCTCGACCTCGTTTTTCAAGGTTTCTCAACGAATACAGATGCTGTCTGCGCTTATATTTGATGCGCATTTCTTTTCTTGCAAGTTTTACAAGCGGACTGTCAGTAAGTCTTGCAATTTCCTTTTCAACTTGTTCGTCCGTCAAAGTTCCTTTTGCCATTTTGTGTACCCCTTTCATTTTTCGGCTGCTAAAACAAGTCTGATCGCAGCTTGCTTTATTTTTTCCATTCTTCTGTTTCTCTCTTCCTCGGTAAGAATCGGAGAATAAACCCTCGCAACTATATTGCCTTTTTTCATGATTTTGGGTTCTCCATATACATCGTTCTTCATGGAAATTCCCCCTTTCCTTACTGTCATAATATGCGGTTGTTTTAATGCTGTGCCTGGCTTTTGATTTTAAGAATTTCGTTTATAGCCGACACAATCTTGGGTGCATTTCTCTGTCCGGTTAATATCTTGTAGAGGTAACCATCATCAAGGTACAACCCGGTCTGCTTGGAAACTTCTTCTTCAAGCCACCTCTGTGTCTTTCCTCTATGAAGAAGTTCCGTCTTTACAGTCAATCCCCAATCTGTGAATTTGCTTTTATTCACAAAATTTTCCTCCTTTTACGTTTTTTATATTGACAAGTACGTGATTAGGTACTATAATAGAGGTGTGTTAAGTTTCTATAAATATGTACGTGACCACGTGCTGTCTGCTTCTATAATACCACGTGTTCACGAGTATGTCAAGTACAAGTGTACGTATCCACGAACATTTGTATACTTGAACAAAAAATGGAGTGATATTATGTTAACTTTGTACGAAAGATTATGCTATTTGTGTAAGCAAAAGGGCATTTCGGGTGGAAAAATGTGTTCCGACCTCGGTTTAAGCAGAAGTGTAATGACCGATTTGAAAAGCGGAAGAAAAAAAGGTTTTAGTGCCGAAATAGCACAGAAAATTGCTATATATTTCGGAGTGTCTGTTGCTTACCTATTGGGAGAAGAAACCGAAGAATCCTCGGAAACAAAAAAATCCCCTTCCGTAGAACTCACGGAAGGAGAAAGAATGTTATTGGAACTGTTTAGGAAAGTGCCGGAAAACCAACAACAAATGGTTTTACAGATGATCAGTGTTGCATTAAAATCGATTGAATAATTTGCAAGGCTGCAATCAAGGCTTTACCGGGGTTGGTGCATTCTCTTATCATTTTGATAAGTTTAACTTCATTATCTTTCATGAAGCATCACCCCTTTCTTAATATCCAATTTGTTTGGATTCCCGGACTGATTTTTCCATATCGTTTGGATAACAAAACGACTTTTGCATTTTAACATAGCTTGTACCCCTCGGTCAATGGTCTATTCTCGCCAAAGATTCTAAATATTGGTGTTGACATTTCGAAACCCTCATATTATGATTTATGAAAATCATTGAGAGTAACAACAGAGGTGGAACATGAATAAAAAAGAATCGTGTGGAAAAAGAATAGAAAAGGCTTTATTGATCAGGCAAATGAAACAATCGGAACTTTCCAAACTTGCCAAAGTTCCCAAAAGTTCATTAAGCCTTTATATCAAAGGTGCTTATGAACCGAAGCAAGACAAAATATATGCAATGGCTGTGGCTCTGAATGTTGACGAAGCCTGGCTTATGGGTTACGATGTGCCAATGGAAAGAGCAAAAGCGCATCAGCCTATGTTGACAGAACTCACAGAAAACGAGAAAGCTATGCTTGAATTGTTTCGACTAATTCCAAAGCAGCAACAACAGATTTTGATGCAGATACTTCGGGATGGTTTAAAAACGAGAGAATAACCTCAAGAGCGGTGGCAAGTGCTTTTTCGGGGTTATTGTGATTGCGAATGAGGTTGATTAACATGGTTTCGTTTTCGGACATGGGTGAATCTCCTTGTTTAATACATTGTAGCCTATATTATACATATAGTATGCGAAGAAATGTGTCGAACTGTGTTCGTTGAGAAAAATTATAATTCGGCAACTTTGTAAAATCAATATCCAATTTTATCTCCCCATTTAAAGCAATAAATGACATAAGAAAGGACAACAATATGTGGCTCGACAACTTGAAAGAATTAAGAAAACAGAAAGGAATGTCATATAAACAGATAGCGGAACAGTCAAACTTGCCCGAAAGAACTGTCGCACGAATCTTTTCCGGTGACACAGATCACCCATATGCGGACACACTTGACTTCATCGTCAAGGCGCTTGGTAGTGACCTCGGTGATATATTTGCCGACACCAAAGTCATTGTTGCCACTGATGAACTTGTCGGCATAAAAGAAAGTGTTAATGTGGTAGAAGCAGAACGAGATTTGACCCTTGTCGAGAATGATATGCTGAAGAAAAAGGTCGATGCTTTGACAACCGAAATCGAACTTCTGAAGAAGGAACTTGCACACAAGGAAGAACTTCTTGCCCTTCATAATTACTATAAAATCCATATAGAGAATCTTATTAAGAAAGGAGAAATATAATTGTATAAAAATTTAGATATTAAACCCGAAGAAATTATAATGTATCTTCGTAAGTCAAGAACGGATGACCCACTTAAATCCGTTGAAGAAGTTCTGTCAAATCACGAAGCGATATTAGATGAATGGTGCGAGAGAAATTTGCCTTACCCTATACCAAGAGAAAACCGATTCAAAGAGGTTGTTTCCGGTGAGAGCATTCAAGACAGATTTGAATTTCAACGAGTATTGCGAATGATAGAATCTCCGAAATATAAAGCAATTATTGTTAAAGAACTTTCACGTCTTGGAAGACCGGACAAACAAGAAATTGGTTATATATCAAAAGTATTCAGATACAGCGAAACAAGTATAATAACACCATCCAGGATATTTGATATTGCAGATGAGTTTGAACGAAAAATGTTCGAACAAGAATTGGAACAAGGCAATTTTTATCTTGAATATCAGAAAAAAATTATGGGTGTGGGAAGAGATCTTTCTGTAAGTCAAGGACACTTCATCGGTTCAATCCCCCCATATGGTTATGACAAAATCTGGGTGAAAGATGGCAAGGACGAATATCCAACATTAACCGAAAACAAAGAACAAGCTGATGTGGTCAGAATGATATTCGATATGTATGTCAATCAAAACATGGGTTATCAACGTATTTGCAACACGTTAAATGACATGAATGTCAAACCGCCAAAATCTCAACATTGGTCTTCCGCTTCGCTCAAAGGAACATTGACAAACGTTCATTACATCGGTTTAGTAAAATGGAACTGGAGGAAAACTGTTACTATTATAGAAGATGGCGAAATAATAAAAACTCGACCTAAAGCAAAAATGGGTGATTATTTAATTTATGACGGCAAACACGAAGCGATCATTCCGGAAGAACTCTTCAATGCTGCACAAGAAAAACTTGGGAAAAACAACCGCACACCGGCTTCAAAAGAAGTAAAAAATGCATTGGCAAGTTTGCTTTTCTGTCAATGTGGGAAAGCAATGGTTGTGCGCTTCTACAAAAACAATGATGGTTCGGAAAGATGTTCACCTCGTCTGATGTGCAATGGTCAACACCAATGCAACACCGGTTCTTGTTTATATGATGAAGTAATCGACATGGTAAGTGAAATCTTGGGAAAGAACATCCGAGAATTTGAAGCTAAATTAAAAAAAGGTGAGGACAATTCAGCAAAGATTCATCAAAAAGTTATAATGAATCTTGAAAAGAAACTGAAAGACTTACAAGCAAAAGAACTGTCGCAATGGGAAGCGCAGTCCGATCCGAACCCCGAAAACCGAATGCCACAAGAAATTTTTAAACAGTTAAATGCTAAACTGATAAAAGATAAAACCGAAGTTCAGCAAGCTTTGCAAAAGGCTTATGAATCAATGCCCGAACCGGTGAACTATAAAGAAAAGATTGTGAAATTTAAAGATGCTTTATCCGCTTTGAATGATCCCAAAGTGAATGCAAGCGAAAAAAACCGACTTTTGAAAGAATGCATTGATCGGATCACTTACCACAGAGAAAGACCCGAAAGATTAGTGAGGAAGCCGGGAGAGAAAAAAGGCACAACCATCAAAACAACCGGTGGACATTGGAATAATCCAACAATAGACCTCGATGTAAAATTGAAGGTATAATTTTTTATCTTTGACGTATAACAGAGATGCGCAGACGAATAAGCGCATCTATGTTGTATATGTGGAATCGAAAGAGCAACAAAAAAAGCCTGGGTTTCCCCAGGCTCTTCGTTTTTCTTACTCGGAATCATCCGTTGTGTTGTCCGCAGAAGATTTCTTTGTGAAATAATAAGTAAATACCGAACTCGTTATTGAAACAAACAGTGTTTTAATTGTTTCATCGTGAATTTCAATACTTGCGAAAATGACAACAGAAAGTATGATTGTCAATGCAAGAGTAATAATGCTTTTAAGGTCAATAAGTTTTGCGAGTTTCTTCTTAAACATAATGATTCCCCTTTCTTATTTCAGCTTTTCAGCCATATTGTGGATCAGTTCGGGAAGATGTTTGACTTTCGGTGCTGTTGCTTTCCAATATTCCGGTGAATTGATGACTTTATTTCGTGCCAAAACATCAAGGTCTGCTTCAAGGCTGTTTTCCTTTACATATGTGATGTATGGAAGTTTACCATGCTTCAACCAATTTCTTCTGTTATAACCGGAAATCGTGCGGTTGCAAGCGGTTATCTGCACACAATTCTTCCACGAAGGTGTACATTCAACTGCAAGACCATCACCAATATAAACACCGATATGTCCGGCACACCACACCGCTTCACCGATTTCAAGGTTGTCAAAGTCTGCGGAAACATTCTTACATACATTTATCATCGCATCAGCACCGATGTCCGGAACTCCGTTTGCGGTGTATTTCGCACCGCCATAGATGCGTGATACATCACCATTCCACCCCCACAGAACACCTTTTATAAGGCATACACAGTCAAATCCAAAGGTATCTGCTGTTGCTGCATTTATCATTGCGGTTCTGTCGGATCTTGCATTGTAATTTCCATGCGCACCATTATTGATATATCTTGTTTTATTTGCCGGTGTCATAGGCGCACCGAAACAACCGATGACATACAGTGTTTTATAATTCGTTGCGATGTTTTTTAGTATTTCAACAAATTCTTTGTTGGTCATATTCGCACCGCCTTACAAGCCTATCTTTGCCAAGACGAAACCCACAACCGCAGCAACAAGAATTGAAATTCCTTGTGTAACCAAGCTTTCCCATCGCTTTCCGGGTTGACTTGTTAATGTTTTAACATCGTTTTTGATTTCCTTAACATCATTTTCAACTTGTTCTTCCCTGGTCGCAAGCACTTTTACAGTTCCAACCAGTTCGGAAAGGTCGCTTTGTTTCTTTTCGACTTCATCCAATCTATGCGCATTGGATTTTGACCTTGACTCAACTTCGGTCAATCTCTTTTCGTGTTCCAAATCCATTGATACACACCCCACCCTTTCTTTTCATAATAGAAACCGCTCTGTAAGGCTCGCATTTGCCCCACAAAGCGGTTTTTGTGTTTATGTGGTATATTTATACACCAGGATCATGCACGATGGATTTGTATTCATCTTCGGTCAGTTTCCCAGCCTTGTAAAGTGCTTCTATGCGGTCTGCTGACCACAATCTCGGATAATATTCTTTTGCCATTTCATAAACTGTCTTTTTATCTGCCATATTACAATTCCACCCCCGTCATGATTGCGATATAATCAACATCTGCTCTTAATTGTTCCGTTTCGGTTGGTTTTGTTTCGGGTATTGGTGTGGGTTCGGGAATGACACCCGGAATCCACGTTGTCACAGTCATCATTCCGTCAATTTCTCTTGCGCTCAATTCGCCAAACGGAAAATTGGGTGTTTCCATGTCATCGGGAATGACCGCCCAGCCTTCGGGAAGGAACAAGTTGTCACCGGTTTGGTTTCTGTGGCTACCATTTGACTGTGCCAATATTTCGATTATTTTCATGTTTCTACCCCCTTATCCGATTGCGACATAATAATATGTCACATTTTGCTTGTTAAGTTGCTCTACATCGTTAGAATAATACCACGAAACGGAATTTGAAGACCAGGTTGCATAGACATTGGATGCACTATAATTTGATATTGTACCCAGACGAAAGCTTTTGACCAAAGCATTTGGACATCCATGCAAAAATGTAGCTTCGTAATAATCTCCTAAAACACCTGATGGACAATAAACCAAAAGAAGCTTCGGTGTGAAGCCGAAAGTGAGAACATTGGGATTTGTGCTTCCGTAAGTTCCAGTACCAACATAAGAACCAGCTTTGATTTTTGCGAACGCAGTTTGCTTTGAAAAATTTCCGGTGTGAATGAGCTCGTTCCATGCAGACGGTTCGTTGCTTATAATCGTCCTGAACCACATTTGAGGGTTGTTTTTAGAATAATCAAATGCTGCTATTTGAAAACCGGATGAATTATCAGTGTCAGTTCCTCTTGATAACTGAAGCAAACTTATCCAAGATTGTGATGTTGAAGGTGTGTCCGCAGCATTCTGTATTTGGTAGAATCCACCGCCACGGGACAAAGCTTTCAGCATGGTTTCGTTCACGATGCCGACTGCTTGTTTACCCAATCCATGACCGGAAGGTGCTTTTCCGTTTTCAAGCTTTATCAGTTCGGCATCAATGATGTCCATGTTGCCGTTCTGCACTACGACATCATAAAAGTCATCTGCAGAAGGTTTTGTTAAATTATAATTTGTTGTCTTATCAGCCATTGTTCATTACCTCGTTTCTCATTTGGTCATGTGTATAAGCAGACAACTGACCATTTGTGTATTTCGCAAATGCCTTGTGCTGGTTATACATCAAACTCGCATCGATAACAATGTTCGATGGTACAATCCTTTCTAACAAGGCACAAACATCGCCAAAAGCATTTCTTGAAGTCAAAGCAATTCTGACCTTCAGAATGAATTTTTCCACATCTACTTCCACCGAATATCCGTTTTTCCCACACAGATGTTCAAGCTTTTGTTTCAAGGCTTCCATAGTGTATGGCGGTTGTTCGTTCATCTTTGTCAAGATGGCAAATTTTCTGTCATCCAATGTATATGTTGACTTTGGTGCAATTTTCAGCATCTTTTCCCATCTTGCAATGCTATATTCGCTTGCCGTTTCGATGAACTGGTCATTCAATGCATTTTCGATTGCTTGAAACAATTCAACAACTTCGGGTTCGGCTGCATCGGTTAAGAATGCCTTATATTCCCTCACCCCTCGTAAAAATTCGGGAAGATAATTGATCAGATGTCTGTTATACATTGGTCACAGTCCCCCTTATAGGTATGCTGTTTTTGTCAATTGACAAATTGGAAGCATTACCATTCAGAAGAGTATTTGCTATATCAAGAACACCTTCAATGTCAAGAAGTCTTGTTTCAATCTGACTGATTCGTACAATCAAATTATTTTTGCCGGCTTCTTCCCAGCCTTGCGAAAGTTCTTTGAAATAGGAATCAATTGCTGTGTGGACATTGCTTTCAATTGATGCCCAGTTCCAACCATCCTGGAAAGTGATGTGTGTTTGAATGTTGACAGTTGTTTCACCACAACCGGTGATTGTGACAATGTGTCCGATCGGTGCAAGACCAAGACCTTCGCCTTGTCCTTCGATGGGATCAACCTTTGATTGAACATCTTCTACAAGGATGCTTGAAGGCTTGGAATATGTGCTATCAATGATGACCGCACCGACTGTTCCACCGCCATTCGGTGTGCGATATATCTTTACACCACCAACACCATCGATTGCCTTTATTTTCTGCTTATAATCGGCTTCGTTGCCACCAAATGCTTGCGAATCAAATGAATCGAAATATCTCTGTCGCAAATGTTCAACATCTTCTTCATCTTCACCGGGAATCAATACTTCTGTCAACTCTGCCATCTCAAGACCTTCGATGTAGTCAATGGGGATCATCGAACCGCTGTCGGTGTTGCCGACCTCACCGACTGTTTCACATTGCATCTTGAAGATAAAATCTTCTATCTTTTCAATTACAACATAATTCAGTTGATTCAAAGAGAATCTTGAACCGATCGGAACATCCATATTGAACTCACCTTGTCTTATTGCATATGTTGCCGGTTCGATGGAAATTCCTCTTTCGTTACATCTCTTGATCAAATAGCTTTTGGAAGCCGTGTCAGCAAATGCTTCATCAAGCACACCATCCATATTGATATATGAATTCATGAATTCAATCGCAACCGGTGCTGTTACATCATAAACAACCGAACCTTCTCTTTTGTCAACACCGCTCATTCTGTCAAGCATTCTTTCAAGAATTGATTCAAATGTTACATTTTCATACATTATACATTCACCGCCTTTTCCGATTGAATATCACCAAAGATTGTGTGAACTGTGAAAGTCATATAGACAGACCTTCGGTCAGTTTTGTATTCGAAGTTATCAACACTTAAAATACGATCATCTTGTGTCAAAGCTTCTGTCACCCTTCTTTTCAGTTCCGAAACCGCATAGTTTATCGGTTCACCAAACAGATCAAGAAGTTCGATTCCATAGTTCCACGAATACATGATATTCTTGTATCTTTCCGTGTTAAGGATTTTATACACAACTTGTGTCATTGATTCCAGGTTGTCACAAAGTCCATCAATGGTATTGTTTTCGATATTAAATTTATAAGTTTTTGTTGGTTGCCTTTCAACCTTCAGTTCGGTTGAAAGAACAGTATTTGTTGAAGGAATCATGTATTCACCACCTTGTCAAGTATCAAATACTTTTGACCGCCTTTTTTCTTCAAAAGAACCACTTTGTCACCGATTTTCAATCCGTTATGAATGGTGATTTTTTTAACACCCACAAGATTATGCTGATGGTCACTCGCATCTTCTGTGTCCCAATCAACACTTACATCCACAGAATAGTCCGTCACATTCCTTGTAAGAACCAATTGTGCGGAAGTAAGTGTCATTTTCTGTTCGACAGAGATCTTAAGCGGTGAAACACTTGTGACTTTTCCAAACATATAATCGCAAGGGTGACTTGCTTCAACCGCATTCATTGCTGCGACTTTGATTGCATTGTAAAAATCAGTTGAATTAAGCAATGAACTCACCCCCTATAAGTGTTAAATTCATCAGATGCACATCGTCTTTGATTTCATGTTTGCATTTTTCGACAAGCATATAAGTCTTTACGATCATGTCACCAAGATTTAACATAACCGGAATCAAAGAACCGGCTCTTACTCTGATGTCACCGAAAGCATTTTTGATCGAAAGGTTTCTCGTTTTCTTGTTATACAACGAAAGAAGCACATCGGCTTTTGCTTGACCATTTTCATCTTCATTCAAAGTTTCAAAAAGCTGAAGAACACCCCATCGGTTCATGTTTTCGCCATGCTGCGCAATATATATTTCTCTTGTGCTGGTCTTGTCATTGTCATATGAAAGTTTGACCTTGTTATATGTGTTTGAATCAATGCCCGAAGAATAATCGAAATCTTCAGCTGTTTCTTCATCAATCAAAACATCAAGTTTCATATTTTCAATGTCTTTCAGCGCAATTTTTCCATAATCATCATATAACACAAACATCTTCTGTCTGTTGTACAAAGTCAAATCCAATGCATTTTGGATCATATCGAACAGAGAAGTGTTTTCTTCAACCCTTGAAGGTATTTTGAACTTTGTATCTTCGATGTCACCGGTCTGCAAGTGAAAGTCAGATGCTATCATCCGAACAAATTCACTTGCAGTTTTGTTTTCGTAGACATAAGTGTCTTTGTTTTTTAAGTATCGCAACTGGTCATATGCTGTGACCGAAATAGTTCCTTGCTTGTTACGTTTTTTCGTAAATACAAACCCATAGAATACATCAACATCATCGATTCGCAATCTGACATGATCGCCCTCGGTGAAATCAAGTTCATCGTATTCTTCGGAACTGATGGAATTTTCCTTGATGACTGTGAAGGTCAACTGTCCGGGCGCACCTTTTCTGTCAGTTGTCCAAGTAAGACCGCCTTCCAAGACTGGTGAATATAATTTTTGATTGTGTTCAATTAAAAATTCAATATTCATGTTTGTTACTCCTACTTAAACTTAATAGCTTCCCCTTTTGCCGACCAAGAAGCTGTTACAGTGACATTGTTATATATTTTCGCTTCACATCTAACAACCCCGTTTGATAAACGAGTTTCTTTCCAAGTCACCCTTCTGTCGGAAGTGTTAGTAATGAAGAAAATTTTTCCGTTCGGTCTGGGTTTGAATTCAAGCACCAAAGTGCTGCCATAATCGCAATCGAAGGTGCTATAAAAATCATTAAGATCGTAGACCAAGTCATAACGATTATTGAGGTTGTAAGGGTCTAAATAATCATTGAGATCGAAAGTGCGAGAAAAATCGTTGCTTACTTTAGTGTAATTAAGACCATTATATGTTCCAATCGCCTTGTATTCACCGAAATTCTTTAGCAATCCGATGTTAGTCAACTTCACCTTACAAGGATTCTTTGAAGTCTTGGTATTGTTGCCAGACTTACCACTACCATTTACAACAGTGCCATTCTGTGTTGCGCCCGGAATAATCAAAACCATACCAGGATATATCAAACCCGAAGCGGTGATCTTGTCTTTGTTGGCTTCGATGATTGCCGGATATTTTGAACCATCACCATAAAATGCTTTTGCAATATTCCACAAACAGTCACCCTCGACAACTGTATATGTTGTGACCGGGTTGTCCGTAGGTGCTGGCGAATTGGCAGTTTCTCTGACTTCTTCGATAGATGCTGTTCCATCGGAGTCCAACACTTTCACAATCTTCGTTCCATAAGATTTGTACTGTTTAAGTGTGATCGAAACCATGACATCAAAGCCTTGTTTCACATCTTCCTTGATGGTGTAGCTTTCCAATGACACCATTATATCGTCAGTATCATACAAAGCCACACCATTCGGAAATGTGCGGAGAAGCTTAAACAGAAAAGGTTTCTTCTCGACTTTCAACTTTTCAAATTCGTCCAAGAAGTATTTTGCATTCACGAACCCCGACTTGTATGTTGCGAATTTATAGCTAACGTTTGGAAGGAGCAAGTCATAACTGATTTCAGTAAGACCGGCATCCTTCAAAACATTAACTTCCGTTCCATTGACCAGGTTCATGGTTTTGTTTTGGTTCTTGATTTTCAGTTGTATCTTGGAAGGTGTTACCGGACACAAGATATTTCCCATATACATTTCATATGCCATTATACATGAACTCCTTCCGCAGCCGTTGCCATTGCTTCATTAACACCAACAACCAAATAGTTGACAATTCCGTCCAAATCCATATTGTTGCTGATGCTGTTGTTGTTTGTCATATCAACCTTGATTTCCGCTGTTGTGAATCTGTTGATGACATCTCGTTCGGCAAGGTCTTTCAAATACTTCAAGTCTTCACTGGTAACATCAAGTGAATCTGCCATCTTTCCGGTGTTTTCAGCGGTTGTTACAGAACTATCGACCAATGCATCGGTGGAAGAATTCGAACCAAAGCTTGCACCCCAGGCATAGCCGGAGTTGTAGGCATCGCCATATGCCCACCTTTTCAAACCAAGGCTTTCAGCACTCAATTTCCATTCGTCAGCAACATTTTTATACGAACCATTTCCGTATTTCGCCACTGCGCTTTCAACCATGCTGTCAAGACCAGACCGCCATCCACGCACTCCCTTCGCAAGGCTCGAACCAAACACCGCATCAATTCCCTTTGCAATGGTTTCAAGAATTGCAAGGACTGAATCAGCCAAGCCACCGAATGCACGAATGATTGCAGTAATCGGGTCATTAAATATGTTTGCGAAGAAATTTGCAAATCTTATCCAAGGGTTTGCAATTGCATTTATAACACCAAGAACCAAATCAAGCAGAGCCAAAAACAAATTCCAAACAAATGCAACCGCAGTCATCACAACACCGGCAATTACACCGGTTGCACTTATAGTTTTACCGGTAACCTTGTTAATTGCTGCGACAACCGCATAGATCAACGAAATCACAAGTATTATCGCCATAATAATTATAAAAATGGGATTCATAGCCATAACACCATTGAGGAATTGCTGTGCAGCCGCCCATGCATTTGTTGCCAATTCAACACCTTTTGTTGCAGCTAAATACACCAATAGTGCTGCTGCTACTCCTAACACAATGGGTTCAAGAACCGACCACCATTGTGCCAAGAAACTGATTGCTTTCAGCACGGGTTGCGAGGCTTTGTACAATCTGTTCATAGCATTTGTCCACACTTGCGCCCAGGTCATAGGCATCGATTCAAATGCATCCAACGTTTCTTGTGGTACGTTAAGTAATGCATTTTTTACGATATCGGCACTTATTTTTCCTTCAGCTGCCATTGCACGAAGTGAAGTGATCGGAACACCCATTGAATCTGCCACCGCTTGCATAACATTCGGTGCAGCTTCAAATACCGCATTGAATTCTTCACCACGAAGAACACCCGAACCCATAGCTTGTAACAACTGCAATTGTGAAGATCGCATTTCTTCTTGACTTGCACCGGCAATGGTATATAATTTGTTTAAGTTTTCGGCAAAAACGATTGCTTCATCGTTCGTAAACAGCTTACCGGTTCTCTGCGATATTTTTGCAACCATATCGGCTGTGTCGGCATAAGATGCTCTCGACCGCTGTGCTGCTGCAAAGATTTTGTCTTGCAAGCTTTCAATCGTGTTGTGTTGGTCTACAATATTTTTAAGTCTTGCTTCGGTCTGAACATAAGAATCGGATAAGTTGACAACTTTTTTCAAACCTTGGAAACCAAGGTAAGCACCGACCATCTTGGTAATTGAACTGGTCAAACCATCGGTTTCTTCTTTGACTTTCCTTGTGTTATTACCGAATTCCTTCATTTCTTTTTTGGCAAGGTCGATTTCTCGTCTTGTATCTGCAATAACGGATGGGTCGAATCCTCTGTCCATTGCGGAATCAACGTCTTCAAACATTCCGATCATATTATCTAATGCACCAAGAATTCGGTTAATTGGTGTAGTCACTTTATCATATAATTCAATCGATGAAGATATTGTTGCCAATGATTCACCACCCTCTCTTATTTTTTGCGCTTAACTTTCTTTGCTTCTTCTTTTTCTTTTTCAATTCTTATTGAAATAGAAGCAATAACGAAAGCCTTTTCTTCCATGCTCATTTCACAAAAAACTGAAGGTAATATATGAAGCTTATGTAATGCGAAGTAAGCATAATTAGCTTCTGCATCACCTTCATTTATTAGTTTTTTGCTTCTTCCACCTTATCTTCCAAAGTGGTATTAAAACCATTGTAATTCTGAATAAATTCAACAAGGTCATTAAACTCACCCGGATCGTCAACCATTGCTTTCAGAAGGTCTTCCGGTGTCTTCACTCCGTAAGAATCTTGGAGTTCTGCATTGTACAAGTTCGGTTCAACGATAGAAGCTGCAGTCATCTTTGCGATATACTTGGAAGTGTTCAGCTTCGGTCTGTACATATTGGGTTTGCCGGTGACCGGAACTTCCATCATGCAAGATTCTCTGATGTCCTCGTTTTCCGCTGTGGTCAAAGGTTTAATTGTCCACAAAAGCGGATTTCCTTCTTCGTCAACAAGTGATTTTGTTGCCGGATAAGTTGCATTTGCCTTTATGATTTTATTTGCTTTCATAAATCTGTTAAAATTTGACATAGTTTATACCACCTTTTTAATAAAATTTTAACCCCCATTTTCATGGGGGTTTTTCAGAACTTAAACTCGCATGCCGGGGAGAATCTTGAATTCTTCATCCATGATAAAGTTTTCAAATGTGAAGTCCATATCTTCATCAAGAATTTCGCCTTCCGCATCAAACTTGGAGAGGATGCCACCATCAGTGTTGCAACCAAGGAAGGTCATTGTCTGTCTTCCGGCTGCACTTGTGGGGTCTTCATTTGTCACCTGGATTTCAAAATACACATCTTCACCGGTATCTTTGAAATTAACCATCATCTTTCTGAAAATCGAAGTGTTGTAATGGAATGTTCCCGAACCAGAACCCTTCCAACCGGTTGACTTGTTACCGACACCGGTTCTGCCAAGAATTGCAACTTCGGTCTTGGTCTTTTCAAACTTTGCTTCAAAGTTTTTAATCTGCATGAAATTGTATCTGTCATCACCGATTTTGACAAAACATTCGGCAAGTTTAGCAGATACAGCATCTTTTGCATTCATTGTAACATTATTCAGCATATCAATTCACTCCTTTCTTATCTGATGACAGTTGTGCTATAAAGCTTTGTCATCGTTCCGATGGGTGTGATAGCATCGTTCACAACGATTGACTTTCTGTCAGAACCTTGTTCAATCGTCACATCCGCATCGCTGAAGTTTTCAATGGCTCTGATGTTCTGAAGTTCCTGGTGATGCTTAATGACATCGGTGCGGAAACTTGTTCTTCCAGCCTGGTCATTAGGAATCTTGCCAAGATACTGATTGTTGAACAGAACCGCAATGTCATTTGCAATCTGGTCGATAACTCTGATTGTAAGGTTGTCTTTGAAGATTTCGCCCTTGATGTCGGTTGTAGTTACAAGGGAGTTGATGTCTTCAAGAACTCTAATCTCCGATCCGACCTTGTGAAGTGTATATTCGCCCTTCTGAATGCATTCAACAAGCTGTGTCTGTGTGTAGGACACATCGACCTTGAACGCACCATCGTAAATTCTGTTAAGAGTTGACTTGTTGATTGCGCATCCGGCTTCAACACCGGTTACCCAATATACAAGGCTCGATTCCTTCCATACGGAATCGAGAATCTTGTTCTTAACATTGATAACACCTTCGTAATCAGCAGCCTTACCATAAAGAACAACCTGGAATTTAACACCCATGTCATCACGCAATCTCTTACAGAAATTAACATAAAATTCTTTGATGGAATCTTCTGTTGTATCAACACCAAGTACATTGAAAGAATAACTTTCAATCTTGTCCATATAGGACTGATGCGCAGAAGCATCAACAGTTCCGTTTGTGCCACCCGAAAGAGGTATGCCGGCTGTTGCAGTAAGACTTGCCGAAGTCTTGAATGTAACATAATCGTTATCAACAAGGTCGGATGCAACACGAACCGGCTGACTGTCAACCGGAATTGCATCGATGTATGTTATAACATCAAAAAGGGTTTCATTGTCAACATTCTGACGAATCACAATCTTGATGTCATTACCACGAACACCACCGAATTTTGCGGTTGCATAGGTGTTTGATGCCTTTGCACCACCGCCATTCAGACGATATGCATGAAGGGTTGTAATGTTCTTAAACAGATCACGAAGTCCCTTCATCTTTTCGTGTTCGTAAGGATAACCGAAGAACTTCATTGAATTTCTACGGAAATCAGCACCGGTAACTGTGAAAACTTCGCCTTCCACACCCCAATCAAGTTCCAAAGGCATTGTTGCAATTCCTCTGTCAGAAAGTGCTGCACTTGCTGATGCGAGAGAAACAAAGTTAACATATGCGCCAGGGAGAACCTTGTTCTGTGTGATAAATGTTCCACCACCTAACATAATTAGTTCACCTTTCCTTTCATAAACTTTTCAAGAAGGGAATCAACTTCTTCCTTGGTGTACATCTTGTCATTGGCAAGAATCACACCAAGCGCATCCCTTCTGTTTGTGTATTTTTTTGAATTGAGAATCTGTTCTTTACTGTAACGAACAACATTCTCGTTAGTATCTTCTGTTTTCTTTTTTGCCATATCACTCATCCTTTACCATGGAATCGTAATCAAATTCTTCCATATATACTCCGTCAGATTCCTTAAGTGTGAAGAAATCGTAATTCACGAAGAAGTGCAACACACCTTCATCCGTTTCATTCGACATGTTCGTTCCTCTTAACAGATCACCATCGATTTCTATCAGTTCAAGTATGTCGCACAGTGCTTCGATAACTTCCAAACATTCCGCTTTGGGTTTGTTCGTCTTGGGGAAATAGTGAATGCAAAATTGATTCGTTCGCAAATATCTATTCCCCAAGTAACGTGAATTGGTGGGACTCAAACACAAAACCGCAAATGAACCATCTTTCAGATCTTGTTCTATGGATTCGGTATAAATCTCATAGTCATCACCGAAATAGGAAGAAATTGCAAGGCAAATAGCATCAATAATTCTTTGAATCATTGGAAACATTCACCTAATTTCTTTTTTAATTTGTTTTCAAGAACCCTCGGTGCATCTCGTTGAATTTCTTCTTCCGAAATAGTCAACATGAATTTTCCTTCAACCCAGCCTTTGCCACCTCTTTTTCTGTGTCCGAATTCCACATAAGATGCATATTCGACCGGGTTTTCGACTTCAATGACATAAACACCACCATAATGGTGTACTTTAAGGTTTCCGGCAAAAGCATTTGCCTTTTGACCTTTCCCACCAGTCCAACCCCTTCGCAAAGTGCCACCTTTTTTCCCCGATCCTTCCGGGTATTCACCCACCGGGGTTCGTTTGATGACCTTTGCGAGGAGTCTGGCTGCAAGTTCTTTTGCACACGATTCGATGAACAATTCAAGCTGTTTACCGCTCAAACTCTTATGAAGTTCATTTCGGAATTCCTTCAACTCTTCGACATCAACTTTCCCATTCTTACCCATCAAGACCACCCATCGAATAACACAAGCGGAACTTCTTGGTGGGAAGAATACACAGCCGGTTTACCACTGCTTTTGTAAACAGTGGTAACACCATTCTGTGTTATAGTCATTTTCGAACCCGGTTTTACCGAAATGTCCGGTGACAAATAAACTGTAATCGACTGCGATACAGTGCTTGCTGTGCCGGTTGAATGTGTAGGATTCACACTTTTGTGCGACATTCTGCATGGCTGATCTACCAAAACCACAACTTCTTCAAAAGCGGTTGACTTATTCTCTTTCTTGACCTTTTGGTGTTCTGTGATTGTGCAGACACCATCATATAAAGATGCGACAGCTTTTACCATTTTAATTTTCTGTAACATACGAATTCACCTTCGCCTTTTGTCATCAGATAATTCATCAACTGATTGAATCTCTGCTCATCAGTTGAGCCAGCATCAAACGAAATGCTGACATCACCTTCGGTAATCGATGTGATTGCACCATTCAAATCCAGGTCGGAAAGTTCAAGTCTTCCGGAATTCTTGCGATTCATTAAGAACTGACCACATATCATGTCCACCGCCACACAGTTCAAACCTTCGGGAATAGAAGTTGTATTGCATGAATTCTTGATACGATTCTCGATGTCAAGCATGATGAATGACAATTCCCACAAGTCAACATCCTTCGGGGGATAACCGAATGAAATTAGTCTGTTTATGACCGATTCCACAAAGTTCCTTGTAATGTTGCTGCTGGGGATCGTGCTTAAGATTTTCAAAATCATTTCATCCATGCGACATCACCTTTATTTTTTAACAGATTTCTTTTCGGGTTTCTTTTCGACCGGTTTCTGTTCAACCTTTGTCTTGGTCTGTTCTGCGATCTGCTGTTCTCTGTGTCTTCTTAACAACATAAGAATCACCCCGATTAAGCCTTAAACTTCGCAATAACAACCTTGGAATCGTTGGAAAGTGCCACACCATAGTGTTCGTCAGCGGTGACAACAGTTGTCTTGCGGAGAATATCTCTGTCGCTTTCAACTTCTACATCTCTCTTCATGTAGATTGTGATTGCAGCATCTTCGGTTGCAAAAGCATCAGCTTCGGGTGCTTCGTTAGGATCTTCGGTTGCAAGAATAACAATGGGGTTCAGCCAGTTTCCGCCTTCGTCCTTCTTGACCTTCTTGGACTTCTTAACTTCCATACCGGCAATCTTACCGATTGCGCCATTCATAACAAGGTCAAGACCATACTTGTTCTTGTCCATAAAAACGTTATCAAGTCTGATTGTCTGTTCCTGGTCGGGGTGGATGTAAACAACCTTTGCCTTTGTATCATCGGATTCGTCACCGAATACCGCATCTGCCTTTACAAGTCCTTCGTAACCGATAACACCGGCAGAACCATTGTAAACGAGAGGTGCTGTGTAAAGTGCTTCAAGACAGTCATTATCCACCTTCGATGCGATAGAATCTGTAAGCTGTCTTGCACCTTCGCCAGCGGGATCACCATAACCGCTCAAAAGCGATTCATCGGTAATTTCAACACCCTTTCCAGCCTTCTTAACCTTCATAGAAGTTGTGCTGGCTGTCAAAAGTGTGGGGTCAATCGCTGCGCCTTCAGCAATATCTTCTGCATCACCGATATATGCATACTTGGGAACTGTGATTGTGTCACCGGGTCTGCCGACCAAAGTTCTGTCAATCTTTGCAATAGGAGAAAACTTAATCTTCTTGGGAAGTGTAGCAGAAATCATGTCTGCCATAACCTGGGGATTTACGAGATTTTCAAGTTTTGTAACTGCCATAATAATTTTTCCTTTCTTTTTTTATTCCTTTGATAAGGAATCATACAATTCTTTGTTTGTGTTAAACAGATTCATTCTGTCTTTGTAAGACATTTTATTGAACTGTTCTTTTGTGATTCCGGTGTCACCATCGGCACTTTCACCGACAGAAGCACCCTTCATTTTGATTTTAGATTCCTTTGCTTCGAAAAGGTATGCATCGGATTTCTGCAAAGCTTCAATCTGTTCAGCAAGTCCTTTGACAGTTCCATCTTCACCGATTTCAGCCTTGTCAAGGTCTTTCAAAAGTGCCTTGACCGCAACGGCATTCTTTGCCTTTGCACCGCTTAATGCCGATGTGATAGCATTGTCAAGTTTCAACTGACGAATTTCAGCTGCATGGGCATCGTCTTTTGCTTTATTGTCTGCCTGAAGGGTTTCAATCTGCTTCTTCAAAGTTTCAACATCACCGGTGGAATTCTTCAAAGTTTCAAGCTGTCCGTCTCGTTCTTTGATAAGTGCTTCAGCTGTGTTCTTCGCAGTGTTCACTTCATCGAATCTTGATTTCGGAATAAAGCCTTTCAACTCTTCTTGCGATGCTGTTTCAAGCTTCTTTGCAAGTTCCTCGTCAACACCTAATTTCACAAAGTCTTCTCTTTTCATGGTTTTACCATCCTTTCATAATCATTTGTTAACCCGGTTCAGTCCGGTTTTTTATGTCTTGTTCTTTTGCGCCTACAATACCAAAAAGGCGAATTTGAGTATATAAAAAAGACACCTCCGAAAAGATGTCTTTTAAATATTGATTTTAATGCCGTTTTTAAGGCATAATAAAAGCACCTCACATCTTCATGCAAAATGCTTTTTATTTTGGGATTTTCATTCCTTTATCAATATACTCTTGAAGTTTCTTTTGATGTTCTTCGTATGCTCGTTTCACTTCGTCGGGTGCATCAGAATTCAATCTTCTTTCATCCGTTTCTTCGTCAAATTCTAAATATTCAACCCAAGGTGCTTGTTCTTTCGTTAACAACATATTAAATGACCCCTTTGTATTTTTTCATCTGTTCTTTTGTTAATCGTTTAATTTCAACAGATAATGGATTTGCATTTAAACCATTAGCATAGACATCCGCAAAAGCTTCTGCAAGTGTTTCCGAATCAGTATCAAAAGCATATTTTGAAATACTTTTAATCAATTCAGCTTTCTTTTTGCCTTTTCCGTAAGGTGTTTTCTTGATATTTTTACAAGCTTGTGAAACAATCAATTTTGCTTCACTGCAACCATTCCATGCAAGTGTCTTCTGCCAATTAAATACATAAGAAGGATTCGCTTGTATCAACGCCCATTCAACACCATGTGCAGCTTCGTGAACACCAATCGATTTTGGTGAACTATTTGGAATCCAATGTTTAATGTTTGACATTTGATTGCACTTATCTACAAGATACTGTTTGTCTGTAAAATGGAACGGATTAAATACTAAATTTTCACCCGAACAAGACATAACTCCCGAATAACCGGTGATTGCTTCCGTTAAGTTAGTTCCAACATCAGGATATTCAGAAATAACTTCTTCAACTCCTTCAAGTCCATCTCTGACAAGACCGAAATCAAGTTGTTTCACAGAATCATCCATTTTTATTCCATAAGTAGAATCCAAATAATCGGCAAGACCATCAAAATCGGAAGTATCTTTCGCTTTGGTTATTACACCAATATTATTGCTTGTAACATTTTTTGGCATCTTCATTTTATCATGTAAATGTGCATTTGTCAAGCCTTTTGTGCCATTATCAACATCCGGAATTACTTGAACCTTCAAGAATCGCTCTTTAATTTCAACTTCTTCCATCTGCATCGTTTTTATATTCAATTTTTGTTCTTTGACAATTCTTTCACCGCCATCAAGAACTTTGAATTTTGTACCACGATTATATAAGAATTCTTCTTCACCTTTCTTTGACATTGACAAATAAGCACCATTCGTTCCTTTTGGTGTGATAATTTCAAAATGAACCGCATCCGCTTTGCCACCCGCAAAACGAGAACGCATCGGAAACATACTTGACGATGTAAAACCTTCTGTGGTGAATTCTGTGCCAATTAAGTTTTCCAAATCATCAATGTTATTTCCTTTGCCGGTTAACCACGAAACATCTCTTTCAAATCTGTGTGTCACAATATCGGTATCAAGGTCATATCTTCCCAACACATCTTCAAGTTTGTCAGCTTTATTTCGTATTCGCATAAGGTCTTCTGCCGAATAACCTTGCTTCAACAATTTATCATCCAAACCTCTGCTCACACCATTAAACACAATAAAATCACCTTCGGTATAATCTTCGATTATTTTCAATTCTTCATCCGTCAATTTTACATCTGCGTTATGTGATATGTATTCGGATTCCCATTTGAAGAAATCTTCATCTGTATAATCACCATAAGCGAAATCCATTGCATCAGTGATTTCTTCGAATTTATCATTATCAACAATTGGTGTCAAATCTTCGGTCTTTCCATCAACGAATGACTTCTTCCAGTCTTTATAGGTCATATCATCCGGAACATAATATGTCTTGCCATCCGCACCTCTTGCAGCACGTTCACCGGTAAAGTTGTCTTCAAAGTATGGAACAGTCACCGATCTGCAAAATACATGAAAAGGCGGTGCAGTGACACCGTGTTCGTATTGGCTCATCGGCAGATGTGTTCCGTCCATATCTTGACAAACTTGTGATGTATGCGAATCAAGTGTTGCAACAATTTCAAATTCTTCAACATCAAGGTCATTGAATGCATCCCTCTGTGCAACAGAATGGAAATATGCTTGCTCGGTCATGACAAGTCTGCCGGCTACATACTTTTTATTCTCGATATCCTTGTCAACATATTTTATCAAAGCTTCAATTGCTTTGTCCGGTGATTTGCCAAGAACACAAGTCCTCGTCAGTTGATTATGAAGTTCTGAAACCATTTGATTTTTGGTTTGCCATATTCTGTCTGAAAAAGTCTTGTTGTCGGCTGTCCATGGTTTTGTGATCAGCTTGTCCAACTTCTTTTGATCGATTGTTCCAATATCCCAACCGATATTGAAACCCTTCTGCATTTCGAAGATGCTGCGGTAATAATCTTCGGTATAAACCCTTCTTGCCATATCATCAATGACATCAAGTTCGTTCCCGAAGGCTACTTCTGCAGCTTGTTGGGTTCGTATCTTTAATGCTTCAAGTCTTGATATGTGTACCCTGGCTGATGCATTTTCAAGTTCTTTAACCCATTTACCATTGAATGCATTTTCTCGACCTTTTTTGATGTATTCGTTGACATCCCACCGAAGTTCTTTCAGTTCCTTGGCTGTGAGAGCCTTTCTCGCTTCCGTTATGCTGATTTGATTGTTCTTGGCATATCTACTATACCATCTTTCAATCTCTCGTTGTATTGCCCTCTGTGCCTCGTCAAAGGCTGGTTCAATTTGTCTGAAGGCTTCAACCCCATAAGCATTGGAAGCTTTTTCAATGTTTAAGAATCTGTCCTTCCAATATTCGCCCGACCTTTTTTTCATTCTTCAACAACTTCTTTCGTTTCACTTTCATCGTTCGACATAGGATTGAAAGCACCACCGAATTGATCCATAGCTTCTTCTTTTTCCTTGTGGATTCTTTCCAATTCCATCGAAACATCTTCAACCCACGGATGCTGCGCAAGTCTTGTTTCAAGTGAAAGGTCTTGTGAATTGTTGATGTTGTTAATGATGTCGGTTTCGGAAATCAGCATATCACGATTGAATATGATCTCAACTTCTTCGCCCTCAAAGTCACCAAGACCGGTATTTGCCAAATGGCAATTAACGAACCACAGTAATTCTTCAAAGGCTGCCTGGAATTCGGTTTCCATTCCGTTTGCATCAAGGTCGATGTCGGAATACATCGATTGAATGTTCATCTGGTTGGGATTTCCGGAAAGTCTGTCATCCTTTGCATCATATCCCATTGCATTTTCGATGATGGCTTTCTTGAAGATTTCAAGGATTGCTTTGTAGTTTTCGGAATTGACCTCAACTTGAAGTGTCTTCAGATCACCACCAGCACCATCAACAGTCTTTACCTTAACCGCACCATATTGTGCAAGGTTTCTGCGGAATTCGCCCAGGTTCTGACCATCGTAGTTCACAAGAACAAGAATTGTGTTTCTTGTATCTTCTTCCATAGCATTTTGGAAGTTTGATTCAATGGTGTTCAATCCGTCTTGCAAGGTCTTTACCTTCTTTATAAGCGGTATTTCCTTGTTGTTGTACTTAAACGGAATCAAGGGTATTTTCGTCCAATTATAGCCAGTTTCAGTTCCATTTGCATCGGTAATAGTGAAATGGTTCTGGAAATAAGGTTCGCAAGGGATCAACCCCTTCGTTGCCGACCATTCGAAAAATGTGATGCCTTTGTCATCGTAGACTTCGACCTTGTGTATCACCTTTTCACCTTTCTTTTCATAGACAATCACATCGTAGATTCTGATTGCATATTCAAGAATAGTGTGTTCGGCATCTTTCCAACCGGGAATGATCTCAAAAGGTCTGAATTTCTTAAAACACAACTCTCCATTTTCATTGTAATGGACGAACATCCATCCGACACCGCAGTTCAACGAATCTTCACCGACTGATTTCAACAGACGATAAAAACGTTTATTCAAAATCTGTCTTAAAGCATCACTGTATACTTTATTTTCGCATTGTATAGAAAAAGGCTGACCCAAAAGATAATTGTTCTTCTGGTCAACCATTTTTGCATATTGATTGTCAACGATTCTGTTGTTCGGAAGGTTCTCAACTGTTATAAGTTGTCCGCCTTCACCGATAACTGTTCTTTCTCTTGACAGAATATCATGTATGCCGGAATAATAGTTTTCACCATTGATCATATCGGCTCGTTTGCGAGATGATCTGAAGTTTCGAATTTCTTTGAGAATAAATTCTTCATCGGTGATTCTATCTTTTCCGGTTACAATAGCATTTACAAATTTATTTATTAGAAAATTAAACACAATGTCTACACCCCATTTATGTAATCTCTTACGTTGCTGTTTCAGCAATCATCTCTTTGACCGCACGAATGGCTCTTGCAATCATTACGATCTGTTCTCTTCGGGTAATGTTGTTGTCAAGCTTCAAAGTATTATCTTCGTACCCCATAACTATTCCCAAATCCTTACAAAGTTCGATGTCATCGTATGCCCAGTCGGTTTCGGAAACATCTGTAAATTTGATTTCTTCCATAGGTATTACCCCCCATACTTCTTCGAATTTCTTGTAAAAGTCGTCTATTTCGGGGTTAGGACAATCAAGGATTCCCCAAGAGTTCTGACACTTGAAGACATCGTTCCGTGTCCACCCGACTATAGCCATAGCGTGATAGGCTGTTGATTTTGAAAGCGGATTAATATACCGCATTTGCGTATTTGCAAACAAGGGCAAATCATATTTCATAAGATGCGCCTTTGCTTCTTCCTCTGTTCGGAGACGGACATATCCCTTGATAAGTTTCTTTGCAAACTTTGCAATTTCGGGATAAGCCTCTTCAAACACTCGTATTGCTTCAGGCACTTCAAGATTGTTGTCCCAAGTGGAAGCCAAAACATCTCCATACTTGCAAATCGTTTTTATGGCATCTCGCATGTAAAGACCTTCACCCTTATAGGTGGTCTCCCAACGGCATCCATAATTGAATCCCGTAGACATTTGTACAACTCTGCCGTATTTTTTGTAATATAAACACTCAAAAATTAGTGCAAGCACGTGCGATACACACGAATTGACATATCCTTGGTCTTTGTGTTTCGGAAGCCAAGACACCTTGAACGATTTCGGAAAGCTTGCCGTTCCCGATGGCATATCAAGGCATCGGTCTATGTGCCAATCCCTCTCATCGGGAGGAGAAGGTAATGCTCCGTTATACTCTCTCATAGGCTCAACCTCCCGTAATTTCGGGATAATCTTCGATTTTGCGGAAGAGATAATCGAACGCACCAGGCATTCCCATTTCAGCAAAAGCAGGCTCATAAACCGCACGATATGCTTCGTCCATACTTGTGGGATAGTACGCAAATCCCTGACCCGTAGGCATTCCGTTCTCGTCCATAATTTTTGTGTTGAGGAACGAGTCAACCTGTACCACGCAAGGTTCTTCGGTTGTGCGAAAAATTACGGCTGATAAGTTTGTGCAGTTTAAGAAGGCTTGTCCAGCTATATAATTTACCAATGGTAAATCCAACCTCGTTAAACTTACACAATCTTGAAATGCATTGTCACCGATGTCTTTGCATTTAGGTAAGTTTATCTCACGCAAATTAGAACAACCCAAAAATGAATGAGAGCCCACATACACGAGCGATGGAAAATTTATGTTTTCAATACTTGTACAGTTACCAAAACTTATGAAACCGGTCTGTTCGAGTTGTGGCATAATGATATTGGTCAAACTTGTACAAAAACGAAAACAAAGCTCTCCGAGACTCACGACATTAAGAGCCTCTATTTCTGTTAAATTTGAGCATTCTTCGAACACTTCTATACCCAATATGGTGGCATTTGGCAAACTAACTTTTGTAAGGGGTTGCAAAATATTATTCTTGGTAATTTCAGAATAACCGTAGAACGTTGCTGTACTCCCATTGGCATAAACGACAATATCTCTGTCACAATACTTACCTGCGGTTTTGAGTTTGAGGGACTTGCCACTCTCTACTGTAATGCTATGACTCATACTTCCTCAACCTCCCCGTTGTAGATTGGAAGATTGTTGATGGCATTTCTTACGGCATCATCAACATACTTCTTGTTGACCGCACTATTATCGTTCGTGGGTGTTTGCACTTGCATATCTCCGCTTATATAGAAGGTTGATGCGCTCATATTGATGTCACTTTCCGATGTCAAACTCAATGCATTGCGAGCGGTCAAATTCATAGAATCGTAAGCATCAATATTCACGAAGTCCTTG
>JAEIGA010001121.1_pt1 | contig 40957 bp, 40 predicted proteins | sample 9270691 | NCBI WGS metagenome assembly JAEIGA01 (sample SAMN17057246, study PRJNA624740) | gut metagenome | biome: biome; isolation source: fecal sample | host: Bos grunniens | place: China: Xizang | collected 2019 | reverse complement strand
GAAATTAATACTGCTTTACTTGCCGGCAAATCTCCTTGAATAAGATTAGGGTCTATTTGAACCCAAGCCGCGGGGTCTTGAGATAAATCCCAAATATAAAATGTATTAGGCGTAGTGTCTACAACATAAATCCAACCTTCGTGACCCTCAGCAGGACCTTCTTCAGGCAAGTCTGCTTGAGTTGCATATTTACCATAAATAAGTAAACCACTTAATGAACTACCTAAGACAACAGGATCATCTATTCCATTATAATAAGCTGAAACAACATCTCCTGTCATTTCCAACTTAGCAACACCGGGGATTACGGCTACAAGTTCTGCACCACCACCAGGGTTTGTTTCATTAGCAAGATCTTCTGCTTCAGAGTAATTTAATCCTCTTCGATAAATATAACCTGCGGCAGCGCGGTCTTCCATAACAGGATTAATTATAACATATTCATTATATTTTACTTCTGTGTAACGATCCCCCTGTCGGAATGAAACTACCATATTGTGAATAGAATCAAAAGTTTTCTTTATAGTAAAAGAAAAACCTTCTCTACCACCATAAAAACTATACATAATATCCTCCTTTTACCCCTCGTAAGTATAATCTATTAAGAAAAATTCTACAGCATCTTCCGGTGTATCATTATCATCTTCCGGATCATCAATGCATCCCGGAGCAACGACTCCAACAGAAGCAATTTTAACCCCATTATTTATTTCGAACAATCCACTTTTACCTAATCTAATAGGTTCATTATTAACTATAAACAACGTATTAGGTTTTGCTTGAAGTCCTATTCTTAAAGCAATAGTATCTTGTGGTAATAAATTTTGCGTAATACCGCAAATACCATCAGATATTACTACATTATCTCTTGGGGTGGGATTATCCATATTAGTTCTTTTTATTACAAAAGCTATAACGCAGCAATCCGCAATAGGAGAAAATGGTAATTCAATATTAGTCTCTCCATTTGCGGCGACCGCAATATCTTTTTTAACAACCTGGTATCTTGATAAGTCATCCTCGTCTTTGTATAAAATTACAGAAACTTTTATATCACTTGAATTAGGATTTTCAAGAGTTCCTGTAAAATAGTAAGATTCGCCCTGTTTGAATTCATCATATGTAAATGCGGTTTCCGCAATTTCATCAATAAGAATAGTGGGCATTGGAGATATATTAAAAACTATTCCAGTATTATCGCAATATCTCTGCCCGTCCATTTTCCGGATTTGTCCAATTTTTATCGCCATTTTTCAACTCCTTTTATCACATTTTTGTTTGAGCTAAATAAGCCGAAATATTCATCATAGAATTCACATCTAATGGAATTGACATACTTGTAACAATATAATCACCACAGATGCCAAATTCATTGTCTTTAATAGTAATACGAGTATTTGGCTCTAAATGATAAATTGGTAATGTAGTTAATGAAATAGTAGTATTCATATTAATATATTGATATAATAAAGAACATACTTTTTGATAACACGAATTTTGATAACCGCCTATCACTAAAGTGTCATAAGCATCTTTGTCTATTATCGCATAAGCTTGTCCTGTCAATATACATTCTGTTGTTAAATTTTCTTTAACCGCTTCTTGAACTAAAGCTATTTCATTCGTTTCTTTAACCTCTTCATCTTCTATCTTAGCTACTGATTGCTTTATCTCTAATACTTGCGCAGTAGTTAATGTTTTTTCTATATCTAAATAGTTGTCGGCTCTTGCATATTCTTCATCAATAATAATTATATCAGGAATATCTTGTTCAAAAACACAATTCAAACTATCTTCCATAACAGCCATTGTTCTACGACCAATATTTGAGACTTGATACTTTCCAACCTCCGCAGAAGAATCAATCATATCTAAATAATAATTGATTAATCCAGGGTCTTTAGCTGGATCGACTTTAAACACTTGGCTTTCTAAATCATATAATTTCGGCCATTCAGAACATAGCTCGGTGTAATAATAATTATAATCAGTTGCAGTATCAATAGCTTCAATTCCTTGGTAATATAATTCTTCTCGCCAATCTAAAGTATATACTGTAACAGGACCAATTGCACTGTTTTCTAGCAATTCTCTTGCTTGTGTAACTATGCCATCTGAACCATAATATTTATCTTTAACTGCTTGTTTAACTGCTTCGCTTTCATTTTCTACTAAACTTATTTCATATTCAGCCTTTGCGGTTTTGGTAGAAACATCTTCTAAAAGAGCTGCATATTCTTCTTCTGAAACAGTATTAGTATTATCATTACAAATGGTTGCCCGTGTATTACCTTTGTCATCTTTATAAAAAACTACTTCGTGTTTTCCATAAAACTGTTTTCCGGTTTCTGAGTCAACTTGAATTTCGGGCTTTTTATCTATAACTAAATGGTATCTAATCAGAGTAGGGAGATCATCACCTAAATCCTTCTCTCCCCATACCACAAAATCATTTTTTATATTGCTATACTTTGGAGTATTAATTATAGCATTTATTAATTGATTATTCTCAAAAGTGTAAACAGAGGTCTCACTACCTAAATCGATGGCATACATTTGAACTCCACCATCGTCAGTAATTACAACGCCCTCTTCGTCTTCCCACTCAGTTACTTCATCTATAACATAACCTTTTTCTTTTGCTGCGGCGGCCCGGCTTGAGTATTCCTTAAGCGCGGTCGTTGTGTATGTTGTGTTTAGGTAGTTTTTTATTTCTTGAAAATGGAAAACACCATAAATATCATAAAAATATTCAAAATTTCCCAAAACACTCGTAATTTTATCCAAAACACTTGTAACCGTATCTCCTATATCAGCTACAAGCTCACCAGGATAAGTAAAATCCGTAAGAACATAACCCACATCTTGTCCGGCGGTAAATTCTATAATATCATCTGCGGACCCGCCTTGGGACGTCGCATAGGCGACCGCCGCATCTTTATCTTCGGTGTAAAACTTCTTTTCGCAATTAGCAAGATATAAAGTTTTACTACCATTATATCTCATAACTTTTTTAGTTCTTTCTTCAAGGTCAGAAACAACAATACGAGATAGCTGCTCGCCGCCATAATGGTTTACACATTCAATAATACTTTGGCGAATGGTAGGTTGCGAATAAATCGTCTGTCCGCTTAAATCAACTTGCTCTTTTTCATGAAGTTGAACTGAAGCCGGAATCACGCCTCCCGCATCACCATTTAATAAGCACATTTTATCTTTTAAAGAAAGCGAAATAGTACAACCGCTAGTGCTATAAGAAACGCTTGGATCAAAAATTACATATATTCCAAGAGGAAACCAAATTATATCTCCATATACGTTTTGATAATTAATAGTATGTTTTACTATGTTATTATTTTCTACCGTTGAATAAATATATGGAGAAACAGTATTTTTAATTCCTATTTCTAATTTTATTTTTTTATTTATAGATAAATCTAAATCTATATCTGTAAAATTGTTATTATATTGGTCTGTAAAAAAAGTTAAATTGCAAGTTCTTCTCAAAGATGAATTTCCATCTATGTTTACAGAACCACTTATAACTTCTCCTTGTATCTCTCTTATAGTTTCTTCTTCCCAAGAGAGAACAGTAACTCTAACATACTGTTCTTTCAAAGGAAGAGAATCTATTTTATCTAAAAAAATTCTATCATTTAAGAATTTTGTTGAATCTTGGAGAGATGTAGTTAAATCAGCCATAGCTAAAACTCCCTCCTTTAATAAATATTCTTTTCAGTCTGTATGCAATAATTAATAATAGCTTCAACTCCACTCGCATTGTTCGCGGGATTGCGCAATTTTAATGAAGTGATAGTTTGTCCAGCGGTAGTTCCATCCGTGTGTGGATCTATGTATAAGATACCTGTTCTATTGACTACTAGAACTTCAACACCATCGCTTCCAGAAGTTTCTAAAAGAATTTCTGTTCCGGGTCTAGCCTCGATTTCCGCAGTATTAAATTTAACTAAATTAACTGTAAAGTCTGTTCCATAACTACAATCGTATCTTTCTTTAATCTTTTGATAAATATCTTCTGTTGCAGAAAAGACTCCAATCAACTGACCATTTATTTTCTTATTTATTATCTTTTGAGAAACATATGTTGGCATTTTCTTTACTTTAGATACATCTGATGATACTGTTATTTGCATTATAGTATCTTTAACAGGGATAATTTGTGTGTTTATACCATAATTAACTCCTCTGACCTCAAAGAAATTTCTTGGAGCTGGTAAAATAAGTAAATCACCATCTATATAAAGTAACCAACCCAAAAGATAATCTCTATCAGATGAGGTACCGCCCGTAGCGGGGACCGCCTCTCCATCAGTAATATCTATAATGTAAGGATCAGAATTAATTTCAATTTTTAAATCCTTTATAGTGAAATCATTAATAATCATTTCTCCTTCTTCTATTAAAGATGAATCGACACCATAGGCTTCTTTTATTGAATCCATAACATCAGCTCCACCAGAAAAAGGTTCTCCATTATTATTAATAGATATTAATTTATCTAACTCAACAGCGTGGACATCTTTTGAATAATCTCCTACTGTTAGAATATCGTTTTCATCTAAATTAGAAATAGAAGGCTCACCAATTTCTACAAAAGTAGCACTAAAAGAATAAAATAATCTTCCTAATTCGGTTTTAGGAGTTAAAGAAACATCCATCAATTTAACAAGCATATTACCTTCTTGTAAAGACCGGAATAATTTAGGCTTACTATTGTATAAGAATTCTATAACTAAATCCCTAAAATTCTTTTCATAGGTATAATCATAAGTATTTACGTATTTATTTACAGTTTCCGTAACTTCTTGATATTGCTGAGCAACTTCTGAATATTTATAAACCTTTTCATCGTCAGCAAATAAATGCTCTGTACTATCCATACAAGAGGCAATTAAACCTGAACCTGAAAAAGTCCTGTAATGCATACTTCCATTTCTTCTTATAAAAGGATATTTAGAACCAAGAGTATCAACCTTCGACTCTGAAATATTTGTAGTTAAAGAACTTATTTGAAAATCATATCTTAATTTTAATTGAAGACATTCGTTCTCTTCTCCACTTCTTTCAGTTAAAAAAGCACTATCAAATTCGCCCATAATTGGCTCCATTGGTGTTGAAGGGATAGGGGTAGTGCGGCGCCCCATAAAGTCACGCTCTTGGATGCGATATTTATAATATACTCCAGACTCTACTGTTAAATCATAATAATTCCAATTAGGAACCTCATCCAAGAAAGTCTTGTTCATTAAATCTTCCCAAACAGTATAATTTGTTTTAGAAGAAGTACGTTGTAAAACTATATTGGTTAAAACAGGGTTTGAATCTTCTTCGTTTGTAGCAATTGTTATCTTAGCATATCCATCTTCTTCAACTATTTCCGCAGATACGCTTACGTTTAAAGTAGTAGAAATATTAGAAGATGTTAAAAATTCTCTAATAACTTGACTAGTATATCCGTTTTTACTTTCTGTTTCTACTACAAGAACATAACTTGTATTAACAGACATTTCATAAGGTAAAATTGCTTCAAAAGCAGTAACAGATGAATCGCTTGTAGCATAATAAGTTGTAGAAGTGTTCCAGCCTTGAGATGCTAACAACTCTTCTTGTTCAGCATCATAAAGTTGAACTCTCCACTGCTTTAAAGTTTCATCTACAGATTCCGCACTAGGTGTATAAGTTATCATAAAATCTGGATAAATAGAATTATAAACTATTGTTGCTTGTTCTGTGATTTCAACAGTTTCATCTTCTAAACCTATAATATTTATTTCAGGAGGAACAATACCTCTTATCAAACAAACAGTAGACCATTCTGAGAATAGCGATGCGTTTGAAGAAAAATATGCTGCGGACGGCGCCTCAGTCATATCTGGATCCTGACTAAATCTTAATTGTATTTTATAAGTAACATTTGTTTCGAATCCATTCTTTAAATCATCATTCTCAAGAACAACATAAAATCTTTCAGAGGTCGCCGCCCTTACGGGATCTTCTTCTGAAGTTATTTCTTGAATAGGGCAAACTTTAATTTTTCCATTATACTTAGAAAAAGATAAAGCATTTGTATTGTTTGACTGATATTTTACTGTTAAATGCACACTTTTTATTATGTTCAAAGAATTAAGTGTTGATAAAGCAAAATAAATTCTAACACCATTCTTTTGAGCATCTTTAATAGAAAAAGCTGGCATAGAATAGTTTATCACAGGTGGATACAATGCCATCTCTAACTCCTCCTTTATCTCCGATATATTTTATGTTTTCTTCTCTGCATTTTTAGCAGCTTCTTCTCTCTTCTTTTTGCGCTCATTTAATGCTTTAGACGCATCTATTTTTGGGAGCGCTCGAAGGTCTTCTACAAGATCTTCTATAAAACTATTTCCATTTTCATCTTTATAGTGTTGAAATCTCTTTTCAATACAGTCTAAACTATAATTGTCGATTTCTCCTAAGACATTCACAAAATAGTGATGTTTTTCTGTAATCCAAGCCTTAATATCATCTTTATCAGAGTCTATTAAGATTTCAACACTTTTATATAAACGATTTATTTTTTCTCTATCTTCCTCTTGGGTTTTATGAATTTCACGGATTTGTTTATCTCTTAAGTCGCGTTCTTGATTTCTCACTTCAGCTTCTTTGTTAAACATCTCTCTAATTCCCTCTTCTGTTTTAGAGAGTTTCTCAAGAAATTCCTTTTTAAAATCTTGCATTTCCTCACTTTTTTTGACAGTTCCTTTTATCCTTTTCCAGGCCCAGTCCCAAAATTCTACCGCCCCTTTGATAGCAAGAGAAAGTAATACTACGAAAGTGACCATATCGGCTAATGCATAATGCGATATTAAGTCAATCATTAATGTTCCTCCTTAAAAAATACATATTCCCTTACCCACTAAATACATTTGTTTTTTTCAGGAGGTTGATGAATTAGTTTTGTCCAAGCTATTATGCTACATATCTTCCCAGCTAAGACCGCCCACCAGGGTTTCAATTTCTTTTTGTAGAGTTTCTATAATAGTATCTCTTTTATTTAAAATTGTACTCATATTAGCAATAATAAAGCAGTCTTTAGAAAAATCGTGCTGCGGCACTAAGACATAAACCTGCTCTCCCACCTTTATTTCTTCATTAGTTGCGTTATATGCGGTAAAATTCGCATCTTGATATGCAACCTTATATTTATTTTGTTCAGAATCAACAACCTCTTTAACGGTTGCTTTTATTGTTTTGTCTAATTCTAATTCAGACAATTCTCTTTCTGTAATAATCTCAATAGCATCGAGTATATTTTGTTCTATATTACTCATAAGCAACTCCTTTTTAATCATATAAATATGATTCTCTTCTTATAAAGAAGAAAAATAGAACCACTTTTTTAATAAAAATTGTCCAATAAAAAATGTGGGGTAGTGTTTAAACTACCCCACAATATAGATTAGTTAATTCTTCGACTTTTGTTTGCTCTTTGGCTAGCTGAATTAACAAGATTATTTAATGCTTGCTCAATCTCGCTTGCATTATTAGCATTTGGGAACGAAGCATTAATCTCAATTACTTGAGAAGTTGTATTTGTGTTAGAATTTTGTGATGTAGTCAAGATACCTGTTCTAGCAAGATTATCTAGCATTGAGCTGTTGATACTACCAACCTTATCCATAATACCTCTTGCAATATTTACTGCGCGAAGCACGTTTGGAGTATCTTTTGCATTGAGGACATATTCAGAAGAGTGAAGAATTGCGGGCTTGCCATAACCGCCGGCCCAATCTCCGGTGTAACCGCCCTTTTCGTAAGCCTCTCTTCTGCCACTATACTTATTTGTTTCTAAATGCTTTACATAACCAAATTGGTGTCCTTGCTCATCGTAAACTGGGAAAGGTGGTAAGTAATTTTTTGTTCTTCCAACATAGACATATCGTCCTCTCATTGCATCTAAAACACTAGAAGGTACTACATTCCTTAATGAAATATTCCCATCTGAATCTGCGTATAATTCTGCTTCTTTTGTTAAGTATGCATAAAGAGAATCTTTAAGACCAGATGTTTTTGAACTGTTAGTTTCTTCATCAGTTTGTTTGTCAACATTTCCTCCAGAAGTACTTCCGCTTGTTGAACTAAGTGCAGCTTTAATCTTAGAAGTAATAGAAGATAAAGCACTTGCGCTATTTCCGACAAAGTTGGTAACAGTAGAACCACTACTCTTTGGATTCTGATAACTTGCAGCTTTATTATTAGCATCTTCCCAAGCCTTTGCCGCCTCAGTAGCAGCTTGAATCGCCGCATCTCTAGCTTTTCCATACTTAAGAATTAAATCTTCTAAATTCTGACCTACTTGGTTAATAGCCTTTAATTCGGTTTGATAAGCACTAATTAAATCTTCATTAGATTTAAGAAGTTCTTGAACCGCGATAACGTCAAGATCCGTTCCTTCTGCAATCTTCTCAAGAGTTTGTCCAGAAGTCTGTTCTATTAAACCGATTTGATCAACCCACTGGTCATTTGCCGCAAATATGTCATCAAAACATTTCTTAACAACTGTCTCATATTTTTCTTCAATATTATCGGCAATATTATTAATAGTTAAATTCCAAGTGCTAAGAATTGAATCTTCACCTATTAAAGCATCTTTTGTTTGTTCAGAAAGAGCATCCCAATGTTTCTGTGCAGTATTATTCACAAAATCATCAAGAATAGACTTTGCATCTCCAGTCGGTCCAAGTAATTCATTAATGGCGTTTTGAATTTCTCCGCCTTCACCTAAGAATGAAGCAAAATCTTCGCCTTCAGTATTTCTTAACATTTTTAAATATTGATATGAAGAATCTTCAATATCTTTTGCGCGATTAGCTGCTTCTTCATATAAAAGAGGAAGTTTTCCGTGTTCTCCATAGAAATCTTCATAAACCTGTTGATATTCAAGAGAACTTTCTCCATAAATGGCGGTCACCTCTGCTAATTTCTGGGCAGCCTCATCCGCAACAGAATAGATTTCGTCTACCACTTCACGGTAGCCATCTTTAGCCATATTAAAATATTCTGTTAAAGATTTCTCTAATTCTTCTTGAGCATTTGCTACCTTATCTTCGTCTGCTCTATACTGATATGTGTAATTACCTTGACTATCTCTAACAAGGCGCATATTTGTTTTTGCGTTTTGAGCATCTTCAAGAGCCATTTGCTTTTGATAGATTTCAAGACGCTTATTTGCCATATCAATATCATTTTGAGTTAAATGTTCTTTTTCTTTTAAAGCTTTTAACTCTGCATCTCGATAATCAGCTAATTCTTTCTGCGCTTTCTTGGTTGATGCGCTTGTTATAGCCTCATTAATATCTCTTTGAAGGTCCAATAAAGCAGTTGCTCTATTAATATCATCAATGTATCTATCATTATGATATTTCTGATTTTCCCATTCTTCTTGAGAACGGTTGTAATCTCCTCCAAAAAGACTATCATTCATAGCCTTAGTAGCTGATTGAATAGCATTTTTAAGTTGCTCACTCGCAGATTCTATCGCTTTTTCAATAGCTGAATTAAGGTCACTCATAGCCTGAAGATAATTGTTATTATACTCTTCATATTCAGCATTTAAACGTTCCCAATCCGCAGTGCCTTCTTCAAACCTATCTCTGCGGGCTTGAGCTTCTGCGGCCTGGGCTTGCCACATATCCTTAGCTTGTTTCATTAAATCTACTTGCTGAATATCATTTCTAGTTTTTTCCTCATAGTAATGAGCCATTTCTTCATAGCTATCTTCTCCACGAAGAAGTTGAAGCATCTTAATGTCGTGATTTATTAATTCATCTATTTGTTCATAATTCTTCTTTTGATTGTCAATTGCTTCTTGAGTTTCAGCAATTTCACTCATAATATTATTATGAACTTCAGTGATAACTGCATCCGCATTCTCAAGAGTAGACATTAGTTTGTCTAAATACTCTTTTAAATCTTCCTGTGCCTTTGAATAATTATTAGTCCAAAGACCTGTCTGTTCATTGAAAGCAGAGTAAATACTTGAATGACCGCCCGTAGTCATTTTTTGAACTTCATCAGTAATTTTTGTTAAATGTTCTGTAAGTTCTTGAACTTCACCCGTACTATTTGTCTTGTAATAAGAATCAAAACTTGCGGCGGTTGCTGCAGCGAGACCTAAATAGTCTTCATCCGCAACTCTGTTAATAACTTTCTTGCGGAATTCATTCCAATCTCTCTCTGCTTGAGATAAATCTAAAGAAACTTTGATTTCAGCATTAAAAGCTTCAATTTGAAGTTCAATTTGCTGATTCGTTAACTCTTGGATATTATCTTGAACTTCTTGAATGTCATCCATCAGGCTATCATAATCACCAATTTTCTTCTCGGTTAAATCATAGTCTTTTTGAGCAATATCAAGTTGTTCTTCAAGAGTTTCTAATTGACTTTCTAAAGATTCTCTGCGAGTTTCATCTGCGTTATTATATTGGTCAATTAAGTTATTATATTGATTTGTTAAATTATTTACAAACTGTTGCTTTTCACCTAATACGCTCATATAATTGCTTATATTACCATATTGGTCAAAAGTAGCACCTAATCCTGCAAGAACCTTTTGCTGATTGATTAAATCTTGTTTTTGTAATTCTGCCTTTCTTAAGTAAGCATCTTTTTGTTTATCTAAAAGTTTTACTTGCTCTTGAAGGTTTTTAATTAATCCTTTTCCAGTTAAGTGCTCTTGCTCAGTTTGAATTCGCTTTAAAGAAGTTTCATAATCAGAAATTTCAATATTTATATCGTGATAAATATCTCTTGTATCTTCTAATGGATCTTTCTTATCTTTCTTAGATGACTTTGATGAACTAGATGTTTTCTTTGTGCTACCACCCGCCAAACTTGAAAGAGAACCTAAACCACTACTTCCGGACTTTTTTGTTAATTTTGCAATTTGAGGGGAGCCCGCATCGCCTCCAATCATAGGGACTTGAACTTTAGATTCTACTGGCTTATAACCTGTTACATAACTATAAGTCTGAGTAGCTGAATCTCCTGAATCTATACCTAACTCGGCTTTTTCTTCTCCACCCAATCTTTTTGTAACAGTTGTTGTTATAGGAGCAGAAGACGTCATAGTTTCTTCAACCAACTTAATATCAGGCTCATATCCAAGAGAATCAAAGAGAGATTGTATCTGGTCTACTGTCATACCAGATTCTCTAATAAGATCATTAATATTGCCTATAAATTCTTTATCATTTATCTCTGCGCCTATTTCAAGATTAAGGTCTTGATCTTTAAGTTGTTCTTCTATACTATTAAAATCTTCTAAAATGCTTTCGCTTGTTATACCATTCTCAATAATAATATTTGCGACAATATCATCATTAAGAGATTCTCTTAATTCATCTAGTTTTTCTTCTGAACCTTCTGCTGCTGCACTGATTAAATCTATTTTACTTGCAATAAAATCCGCTGAGATAGAGGATTCTGATATATCAAAGATATTAGCAAGAGCCTTTCTTGTACCATCTAATGCTTCATTGTATTCTTCTGATGCTATTGCACTGTTTTCAAGAATAACCTTCCAATCTCCCCAATTTTCAGATAAACTCTCAATACCAATATTTAATTTCAATACTGACTTGGCTACTTCATCTGCGGCTTCCGCATTAGAAGCAAGCCCATCATCTAGTAAAGTTGATCTTTTAGCTGCCTCTTGAATATAATCAGAATAAGCACTCCATTCTTCTGTATCCAAATCTTGAGAATCTTGGATTTCGTTTAAATTATATAATGCAGCATTTAATGAATTTAAAGAATAGAAAGTGTTTCCATAAGCATCTTTTAAATCTTTAATATTGTCATAAGAATTTGCTACTTGAAGGTCTATAGAAAGAGCCTCTTTGAATTCTTCTGAAACAGTTGTTAAACGTTGCTCTTCTTTGGTAACTGCTGCGAGCATCTCTTTATATTGCTCACCAGTAAGAGTTCCTTCGCCAAAAGCCTCACTCCATTTTTCAGCTTGACTAACTACTTCATTATCAGCACTATCTAATAAAAACTCTAAACTCTTATCAATAGTATTTTTTAATACAGAATAACCCTCATTATTCTCTTGAAAATCAATGAGACCTTTTAATCCACCTAATTCTTCTTGATAATCTTTACCACCTACAATTCCTTTTAGCTCTTTTATTTTTCCGTCATAATCCTTGAGAAGTTCTTCGCCATTTGACGTACTTTGAAGAGTATAGACATATCCTAAAAGCTCTTCAAAACTTTCTTTATTGTTAACATTAAAACCCTCTTGAATTGCAGTTCCAGTACCAAGTTGTTTATCGAGATATTCTGCAAGACCTTTAAAAGTACTATCTTGAAATTCTTTATATGCTACGTCATAGTCGTTGCCAGTAAAAGCTTGAGAATTAAATGTTAATGCACCACTTCTAGTAAGCCATTTATTAGCTTCTTCAACATTTGCCACTTGAATATCAAGTGCTTTCTGAACAGTTTCAGCCGCTTTGCTGCGAGTATCTTCAAGAACAGCCTCTTTTAAGTCTTTTGCAGAACGGACTAATTTATAGGTTCCATCAAGCATCTCTGTGAAATACTGTTGACCATAAGTGCCTAATTTTTCATACTGTTCTGCATCAATAATATCGCCTATATTAAGTCCATTAACAATATCAGTAAGATTCTTAAAATCATTTTGAAGAGTTTTGCTCGCTTCAGAGAAAGTTTGCATAGATAAAACAAATTTTCTAGCATCTTCAGAAGATGCTAAGCAAGTTAATCCTGCTCGTTGTGCACTCTCTGCAAAATCCTGAACACCAACAGTAGCAAAATCAGTTTTTGTTACTAAATCTACAAAAGCTGACATCTGATCATCATTAACTGCTTCATTGAAATATTTAGAGAAGAGTTCTGCCCCTTCAGAGCCACCTCTTTCAAAAGCCTGACTTAAAAGCTTTGAAATTGAATCTAAGTCCGCTCCTTTAACGCCTTTAGCAATGAAGTCAGACATATAACTTTGAAGATTCCGAGGAAGAGAAGATACCGTTTCTGCAAACTTCTCTTGCATATTTTTTACTTGCTCGTTCCAGTATTTATCAAGATCATCCGTTTTAAGATTTTTTCTAGCAGAAGCTAATTGTTCTTCAGTAAATCCTGCTTTTTTAAGAAGTTCCTCTATACCGCCTTCTTCATCAACCGCTTTCCTTAATCCTTCAAGTTCTGCTTTTGTTGCACCAGATACATCTCCAGAACCAAGAAATTCTGCTATAGTACCGGCTAAATTAGCATTTCCGTCAAATACTCCTTCTAAACCCTTTAATGCTTCTGCTGCTTTTGCGGCAGTCTCACTTACTTTATCTAAGGCTTCTGCTGCTGCGATTTCTGCAGCCGCCTGTCTAACAGAAATTTCTTCTACTTGACCATCTTTAAGAATTTTTAATGTCGCATCTCTATTTGCGCCTACGACATCTTTTAATTGTGCTGAAGCATCTCCTACGGCTTCAGCATATCTTTGGAATATATCTTGAGCAGTATCGTTATCTGATCCAGAAATATGATAGATATGTTCGTCTGCAGCCTGTAAAATGCTTTCTTCAATCTCACTTGTAAGAGCAGATGATATGCCTGCTCCAATAGCTAATTCTGCTTCAGAAGCATACTCAGCCTCATCTCCTAAAGCGGCAACATATCGTGATTGATTTTCTGCTTTTGTTACCGCAGTATTCTCTTGAATTGCTTTTTGGAGTTCAAGCAATTCCTCCGTATTATCATCCTGTGTTTCTGCGGCTATCTTTATTCTCTCGGTTAAATTATCATCATCTAAATTAATATGTAATTCATACGCGGTTTGCTGTATTTTTGAATTTCTTAAATTTTGATTAGCTTGAATTTTTGCTGCATTTGTGGCAGTAACTCTTTGCTCGTATAATTTAGTTAATTCTTCTTGCCCCTTGGCAGTTATTGACATTAATCCATTTTCATCAGTAGAAATAGCTCCAGCCATAGTTGCTAATTCTGGATATTCTGTCATTATTTCTAAGACTTTATTGTTAACATCATTTAAAGCCTCATACCATTCTGTAGTACCTTTCGTACAAGAGTCTAACTTATCTTTTAAATCATTATATTCAGAGAAACTGCTTACAAGATTATCTGATGCTTGTTTTACTTCATTAAAAGCTTCTGAAAGTCCAAGTACTGCTTCTTGATTTCCCTTAACTGCTTTTTCTAAATCACGAGAAGTTTTAGTAGCCGCAAGATATATAGTTGCAATAGCAGCACCTGCCGCAACAATTGGAATTAGAACGGGTCCAATAGCAGCAATAGCTGAACCAATAGCAGGAAGTGCACTCATCAACATAGGCACTGCTGTACCAAGAGAAGCTGTCAATTGGATCAAACCGTCTCCGAATCCAACTTCCCCCGACGTCATCTCTTGAATAGTGCTTACTGATGCGCCAAGCATCGCGGCTGAGGATGCTGCTGTAGCTATACTTGAACCAAGTTGAGCAAAGCCTTGAGCCTTCTTCTTTAAGTCTAAATCTGATACGAAACCCTGCACATCTAAATCGAGTTTCTCTTGTTCATTTCTATTTGTTACATAATCTGTTGCTACATTGTCAGCATTCTTAGATGTTTCTTTTACCTTTTCAACTTGAGAGCTAAAATCACTTTGAAATTTCTTAGCATATTTTTCAGCCTCTTCGAAATTACTGCTGTTATAAGCTTCTTCAAAACTATTTTTTAATTCTAATAAACTTTGTTTTTGTTCCTCGGTTGAACTCTCAATAATATCTGACATCTGCTCAGAAACAGATTTCATTTTATCAATATATTCTTGATATTCTAGGTAGTCATCTTTTGCCGTATCTCCAAGACTATCTCTAACTTTAGCTCCAGAAGTTTTTGCATCTAATCCTGCTTCTGCTAAAACCTCTTTCCATTTTGCTTTATTTTCAGAGTTTTTAGGACCAAATTTTGCATCTGAAGAACCAAAAGTCTTCAAATAAAGCATTTGCTCACGACTATATTTTTTACCTATATTCTCTGCTCTGGTTGAAGTTTCTTCGTCATTAAAAGCTTTAAAAGAATCCTGAAGATCTTTAGAATTCTTTTTAGAATCTGAAATCCAAGTTTTAACATTCTCTTTCGCTTCTTTAAAATTTTCTATATTTAAAGAGCCATCTTCGTTAAATAGATTTTCAACACCTTCATAAGGAATGTTTTGAGCCTTCGCAATGTCCTGCATTAAGGATAATTGCTCTTTTAATACAGTATTAGTTTCAATAAGCTCTGTTTTATTTTTAATATAACCATTAAGGACTTCTTCGTTCTCCTCGGTCATAACATCCCCATATGTAGATGCCATATCTTTAAGTTTTGTCAACTCTTTAGTATTAGCAATAATCTCGGGATTTTCTGTCGCTTCAGCAATTTCAGTGAGTCTTTGAGAGGCAATTTTTTGATTTTCTCTCTGCTGTCTATTAAATTCTTTTCTGCCGGAATTGCCCATTATTGTAGCAAGTCCACCAGTAATTTTTTGTTGGAATAATTTCGTTAATGCGGCGGTCATTAATAAAACAGCATTCTTACCGCCACCAATGCCATCTACGATTTTAGTTATTAAATTAAAGAAATCTGTACCTAAATCGTAAAGCGATTTCATTGAATCTGTATCAACTAGTTCTGCTTGGAAGCCTTCTACCGCAGCTGAAAAAGTTTTTGCATGAGCTGCTACACTCTCCATATAACGAGCATTTTTCTCGTCAAGAGCGCCAACAGAACTCATTGAAACATTTATCATTTCTTGATACTGTGACCAGTTGTCGAATAACGCAATTAAGTTATTCATCTGACGCTGACCCGCCATAGTCTTGGCTAAGTAAACTTGCTGTTCACGAGTCATATTGCCCCATTTAGAGCCAATCTCTTCCATAACTTCGCCAGTATCACGTAATTTCCCATTACTATCTAAAACACTAATACCAAGAGAAGCCATCTGACCAGAATAATTACCAAGAGAAGTTTCAGCTTCATCTGTTCCAGCCACAATATCATTTATACGAGCATAAATAGTCTTTAAAGCATTACCAACTGTTTCCGGTGCTTGACGAGTAGTCGCAATAATGGTTGAAATTTGCGCATTTAACTGATCGATATCAACACCCATATTGTTAGCAATAGAAGCAACTTTAGACATAGCTGTTGCTAATTCTGAAAGGTCAGATGCACTACTATCAGCAACTGCCGCAAGTTTATCTACCGCAAGAGTAGTTTCTTCAGTGGTGATTTTATAACCATTCCAAACTGCGGTCAGGTCTTCTGCAACCTCAGACACTGCGGCGCCCGTAACGTTAGCCGCCTTTAATGTTGCCTCTGTTCTAGCTCTTACTTCGTCATCACCAAGACCCTGTTGATAGTAAGTTAAAGCGGCTTTTGCATAATCTTTTGTAGTTTTACCTAATTCTTGAGCAGCTCTATTTGCTTGAACCGCAAACTTAGCCATCTCATCAGAAGAATCTCCAGTAACAATTCGGATATCTGTTAAAGCAGTATCTAACTGTTTTGCATACGAGAAGGCTTGCTGAACAGAACTCGTCATAGCATTAATTGCACTAGACGCAACTTGCCATTTAATTGTATTAGATAAAGTTGTACGCATTTTCTCTACAATAGAGAAAGTTTGCTTTAATTGAAGATTGGTAGATAAAACTGTTCCAGCTAATCTATTAAAAGATGTCACTCCCGCGGCTCCCGCACGCTCAAGACCAGCAGCAAATTGCTTCGTATCAACCTTTTTTAATTCTTGATTGAATTTAGAGATATTTAATGTACCCAAATTAGCATTAAAAGCTTTATTTAACGCACCCTCTATTTCTGCAGCAGATTCTTTTATCTTCCTAAGTTCTTCATTTGCATCTTCTCCAATATTGATTTTTATATCTTTTGCAGTTAATTGCTGAAGACTCTTTAATTCAGATTTTAATTGACTTATCGCCTGGTTATCAAGATCAAAGCCCACTTTAAAACGAATATTTCGATCTGCCATAATATCCTCCTTGTTCCTCTTGTTTATATATTCAAATAGGCAAAAGAAAATGCCCTATACTTCTAAATAGATTAGAAATATAGGGCCTTTAAGTTAATTTATTTTGACCTTATTTTATTTTTGAGATATTAGCAATTTTTTCATTATCTATTCCAGCTTCTTGAGCCATTTTTATCATAGCCTGAATGTTCTCAAAATTTTCTGGACTAAGGTTGTTCACTAAGTCTGCCGCGGCCTGGGCATTCGCGGGAAGGTCCCGGATTACGGACTGTAAAAGCGCCGCCGCAGTTGTCTTATATTTAAGAGTTGCTTCCTTTATTTTGGTTAAATAATCAAGTAAAGATTCATATTCTTTTGCATCAATATTCTGAATAATACTTGTAACTAAACCATTACTTTCAAGCAAATCATAAAGTTTTGCTTCATCTTCTTTCTGTTTTTCAGTAAAAGTAATATTGGTATAAAGATAAATTAAGTTAAGGTTAAAATACATCTCAAGCTTAGTTTCATTATAAATACCATTCTCTTCTGATTTCTGTAAAGCAATCTGAATTAAGTCATTTTTATCTTCAATGGGAAGATACTGTTTTACTTCAATTTTTGCTCCATTAAAATCAAATTCTTTAACTGAATTATCAACTTTTAATTTTAAAGAATTAAATGTAACTTTTGCCATTTTTCAACACTCCTTTTTTCTCTATTATATATTTATATTATAACAAAAATTTTTATTTTTGTCCAGCCTGCTCAAAAATTTTTTCTATACTTTTTTCTTCTATAATTTTTATAATATCCCCATAATTCACTCCTCTTGTCATTTTAATTAAAGCCCCTTCTATTTGAGCAGGAGTAAATTCTTTTGATTTTTTTTGAAAACCAATAATATTATAAGCTACTCGATAATATTGTCCAAAAGCTGCAGAACTAGCTTGAAACGATTTTATTGCAAATTGAATGCTTTTATTAATACTTGAAACGACATCCCCCTCCACAAGACCGGGAGTATTTTCATTGGCTGGTCGAACATAATCATTTAAAAGAGAAATTTTTCCTTTACTTCCTTCATCTTCTTTTCTGCTTAGCTCTTTTGTTGAGACAACTTCTTTTCCTTTTTCTTTTCCTTTTAAAACTATAAGAGCATAAGATTCTGCTAGACGTCCTTTATTTCCGATTTTTTTACTCCATTCTTTATCGTTATTATCATTAAACCAATAAAATTTTTTCTCATTTTCCTTTTCTTCATATCTTTTAACGGCAGTAAGATAAGGCTTTTTCATATAAGACTGTCGTTCATCCATATCTTCTATTTCCTTTAATAAGGGGCCTGCAACCCCCTGTTTCATTTGCGCTATAGAAAATTGACCTCTAGAGCCCTTGGAGTCTACCCCCAATGCATTATACAAAGCTTCTTCAGTTGCTTCCGAATGAAAACTAAAAAGACCATCTTCATCAACATAAGTTAAAATAATTCTTCTTTTTAGAAATTTATTTAAAGTTGATTCAAAATCCCGTGCAAGGTTAGCCATTGCCCTAGTAATATTCATACTTTCTTTAGCTTTTGAATATAAAACGGATGCTTTTTTATACGCAGAAAGAGATTCTGTACTAATTTCAGATTCTTCCAATAAAATGTCATATTTATCTAAAAAATCTTTGGCTGCTTCACATAACGTTCTCCAATCTACATTTGTTTCTTCAGCAACCGCATCGGCAGTTTCTTCATTTAAAAATTTTTCATTCTCAGTCATAATTTTCTTCCCCTAATAATAAAAAAAATGGGAGAATGGCGGATAACACCATTCTCCCATATTTTTATTAATATTATTGTGTAACTGTAACAGTAACTGTTGCAGAACCACCGGTTGCATTAGTAAGACTGATTGTAACTTCGCCCGCATTAAGACCAGAAACAACACCTGTTGATGCATTAACTGAAGCCTTTGTAGTATCACTTGATGTATAAGTGATTGCGCTACCATCTGAGGATGTAGCTACAATTGTAACAGTGCTACCAGAAGCAACAGTAAGAGTATCATCTTCTACAGTAATAACAGAAGGTTTGTCATTATAGCTGATAGAATCTTCATTGATGATACCATCAGACTCATCTACTGAATCGTGAAGCATTACCGGCTTACCAGGCTTCTCAATTGTGTTAGTATCAGCAATCTGAAGAACACAAAGAACCTTCTTTGTCTTATCAAAGTATGTATAGCCAGGGAAAGCATCCATTGTGAATGAGAAAGTAGAAGGATCACCACTACCAGACATTGCAATAGAGAAGTTAGACTGAATCTTAACATTCGGGAATGTAAGGTTAGCCGGCATATCTTTACCATTCTCCTGCTTACGGAAGAGTGTATCAGCTTCTACATAGTAGTAACCAGCAAAAGTATCAGCAGTAATATCTGCTTCATAAACCTTATCACCAGCAACATCTACATAGTAATCTACCATAACGTTCTGGCTAGCAGCCTGTAAGCAAGTAATCTTCTTGCCATCTGCGCTAACAGTTGCACCTGTGTAAACAGTACCGCTGATAGAACCATCACTCTCAATACCTAAAACGTAAAGAGGTGCGTCATCTGCGCAAATCTCAGCTCCAGCACCGAACTCAGCTACAGCATCTGTAAGGTCGATAACACCTGATGCATTAGCAGCTGCGTTAGAGGTCATATGGAAATGAACCTTATCTGGCTCTGCGGCGTCAGGATCGCTCTTATAGCCCTTGAAAAGACCTGCACCAGAAAGAATAGAAAAGCCCATCGGAGAAAGAAGAGCATCTTCTACTGTGAATGTAAGAGTCTTATCACCTTCCCAAGCGATAAGTCTTGAGTTACCACGACCACCCTGAGCATATACTGTTGTAGCTGCCTGCTCAAGAGTAGAAGTTGTAGCACTATCAATGTAAAGTACTGGCTGTCCAACTGCAAATTCTGTATCACCGATTTGCACATTCTGCTTAGCGCGGAATACGATGTTGGCACATTCTCTAATACCAAACTTCATAAAAAGTTCCTCCTTAAATTATTCATTAGACTTTGAATGGATGTCTCCCATCCAATTGTCTACTTCTTTTAAGTTTTCTGCTCCAGCCATTTTAGCTTGAATATACATATCCGACTGTTGTTTCAAGGTAAAACGCTCGAACTCATCAAATAATTGATAGACACTGTATTCCAAAAAGGAATTCATATCTTTTTGTTCCCCTACGGTTAATATTGAAAGATACCTTGATAAAATTGTAACTTTTTGTCCTTCTTTTTTATCTTGATTTTTTAATTCATTTAATTTTTTTCGACGTTCTTTAAATTTATCTGCGAGCTTCTTTGCAACCGCTCCGTCTGGATTATATTCTTGGACAGAGTGTGTTCCAAATATGCTTGCAATACAGAACATTTCATTTAAAGCCTCTTTAAATTCTACAAAACTTTTACTATCAATAGAACAAGTGCTTTTATCATTTTCTTTCAATAGAACAATTGCTTGCTTAGAAAACATAACATGATACTCTGGAAATAGTAAACTTAATACCATTTCCGCTTGAGCCTTTGTTTTTTGCACTACTGGGTTTTTGTCTGCGGCGATCATTAAAATTATATCAAAATCATCATATTCTGACAAATCAACATCTTCGCTAACATCACTCTTTGAAATATTGAAAAATTGAATCCCAGCAAAAAAATTTTCTTCTCCTAGATAAGCAATTTCTTTCAACGTAGGTTGATGCATATTTAATTGTGAAGATAATAAGGGAATATCATTTTTAGAAAGGAGAAGTAGCTCATTAATCAAAACTACTCCTCCTCGTTAAGAAGTTCAGAATCCTCTGTAAAATGTATTCCCTCATAGCTTAGTCCATACATAGCAATATCTTCATTAAGAATAGTTTCTGAACAACTGATAAATCTATATTCTCCTATACCAGACATTCTTATATTATTACCTGAGTTTTTAAAAATCTTTTTATTTTTATCTGTCATTGTATTTAAGATGCCATCTATATAACCGCAGATTTTTAAAGGTCTTACTTGATAATCGTCAAGCACCCATTCATCTAAATAACAAATAACATCAAAACTAATTACGCAATCTTTAAACTGCGGATTGCGGGAACTAGTAAAAGTATCAAAATTAACTAATAGATAAGCTCGGATATTATCATGCTCTCCTCTTGCAATCTTAGGGTTAAGTCTAATATATCCTTCTTTAATCATTTGTCCTAAAGATTTACTATCAATTAATTTCTGATACTCTTCATTCTCCATATCTAAACAATCTGGTTTATTGATAATTAAAAGACGTTTCAATATATCACTATAAGGCTTAGTATCTACAAATAAAGCCTTAAGGATAGTTTCTGTATCTTTTTCGCATCCTAAGAAAGATGAATAGATAGGTTGTCTACTAACTATATCTCTTCTCATTATTAACTCCTTTTAACTCTTATAGAGATTTTATATAAATATGCTTTTTCAAATCACCGTAGTTGATATAGAAGCCTTTCTTGTAAGCTTTTGTAGTTAAAATGGTAATCTGTAAGGAATTATCAGATAAAATCTCGTATTTTAATAAATCTTCTAATCTTGCGTCCCCGACCGGTTGTACCTCCCAAGCGCCGACCGCGCCATCAGGAACTCTATAAACAAAGACATCATATGGAGATAAATACTCTGCTCCAAGAATTTCCTGTCCTTGAATTAAATCAGAAGTAGAAGTACCAATAATATCAGTATCTTTTGTTTCTTCAATCTCTTGAAGCATATCTTTTATTTGCTGGTCTGTATCGGTATATGTTTCTTTTAACGCAACTCTAATTATTCCATATTCGTGATAACCTATTGAACTTGCTGTTCTATAAGTTGTACCATAGTTTGCGTTATAGGCTTGGACCTCCCACCACTGACCATTGATTCGAACTCTATCAAATCTTTTAAAGAAAGCAATAGTAGTTTCGTCTTTTGGAATAAATAAAGTTTTAGTATAATTTAAATCGTTCCAAACAACACCTTTTTTTACATTCCAAATAATAGATGTTTCATCTGGACCGGAAGTCCATCCCCTATAAACAACAGTATGTTCGTTTCCATCATCATCTATTGTTGTAATTTCTATTTCATCATTTGCTTTTCTAATTTCCCCACGGAAATAGGCAGTTTCTTCTACGTGCTGTAAATATACAATCCAATAAGAATCCGGAATCCAAGTTTCTTTATTTCCGTGTACCCATTTAAAAACAGTTCCAGGATGTATATTAGTTTCAGCTTGATCTCGGTTATCTTTAACCGGGTCAATAGAAACAGTATTTTCTACAAAAGGAATAGAAAGAATTTTATCTTCATAATCAACTTTAAGTTTATCGTGATTAATTAAGCATCTGAAATATGGAGAAGTTTGCTTTTCCCCTTCTGCGGCGATATATGGTTGAATAACCGCGGCCTGGTACGAACGATACAGCGCCTTCCGCATACTTCTTAACTTATCTTCTCTCATTCTTGTCCATTGATCGTGGACATTTGTAACTTCTTTGTAATCTCCATTAGGATCATCAGTTCCTTGAATATCGACCGGCTTAACCTCGCCGAAGTACCCGACGCGGTTTCTCATTCTATCAAGTCCCGACATTATCGCTAATGGTCTTTAGGAGTCCTAAACATTCAAATATTGTTCGTCTATACATATCGAAATCGTCCTCCCCTGTTAAACTGAATAAACCTTCTAATTTACAAAAGAGAAGAAAGAATGTTTTGTCTTGGTCGATAAAAAGACTGTTCATTCCTTGCAAAGTTTCCAAAATTGTCTGCAAAGGTTTTTGCCAATTTGAATTCTCTTCTCTCATTGGTAATAATTTAAAAGTTTGATTTATAATTACTTCAAGGTTTGATGTAATTGCCTCTCGACTCACCTCAAGTCCATATTTTAATACCATAGAAACCCCCTCTATTAATTTGGGTTATTTGAGCTTTTTTCTGTAGGCATTGCGGGCGGCGGAGCCATAATAGAGCCAAAAGTAGAATGATAAATTCCATTCACATCTTTAATTCTTCTCTTATAAAGCCTTTGAAGGTGAAAACCTTCTCTTTCATAATCTTTCTTTAACTGGAGAAGTTTTTGCATATGATTAGCTTGAGAAGTAAATTTAAAATCAGAACCACTATATTTCATACGAGTATTTTCAACAGAAGCAAGCTGTTGTCCAATCCACTCTACAATCATATAAGTAGCCAAAATATTTATTTCTTCAAGCTGTAAATTATATACAAATCCACCAACTGAAATGGTGGTCGTTTCTCCTGTCATAACGTCGGTCACTTCTTCCTGATACGCGTTCAATTCAAAATCAAGCGGCGTCCGCGGAAACTCAAATTTAAAAAGGGCGGTAAGTAAAAGTTCTTCCGCCCCATCTCTAGTTTCCTGAGGAGTAAGTTCCATATACATATCATCGGTTATCTTTGCAAAAAAGCTATCATAGACTTTTGAGAAGGAAGTGCCGTTCACTGCCATATAAAACCTCCCAAAATTTTATTTAGTTTTCTTTCTTAATAACTCTGCGAACAGTCCCATTTGAAGCTGTACTAGTTTTAACTGCCGTTCTTCTCTTTGGCTTTTCGTCTTTCACTTCTTCTCCATCTTCTTTTATAGATTCAAGAAGAAGAATTGCGTTATTAACATCAAAATTCAATTTTTCTCTAATAGCATTTCTCTTTTGAACATCATTAAGTGGTAAAGATACTGCTAAATCTTTTATCATATCTTTAACTCCATCCGGAGCAAAGTCAAGGCAATCAAGAAACTCGTCAAGAGTTCCTGAACTCATTAACCTAATTATATTCTCTTTTGAATAAAAATACTCTGGTTCAACTTCTCCGAGGATGTCTTTTACTGCCTCTTCGTCGTCAATTACTAGGCAATTCTTTAAAATATAATCTCCACCCGGAACCCATAATAATTTTTGAAGTTCCTCAAATGTTACTTCTTTTGTCTCACCAGGTTTATATTGTCTCTCTAGATTACTAAGATCGGGAATCCTATATCCAACAGAACCTCTATCTCTATTTGTAACCTTAATAACTCTATCTTTTTCTACCATAATAAGTATCTCCTTTTTTCTCCAATAAAAAAATGGGGAAGGCAAAAAGCATTTTGCCTTTTAACCTTCCCCTAAATTTTTAAAAATTAAGCATTCTCAACTGTAAGAGTTGTATTTCTGTATACGCAGATACCAGGGTTAGTGTTTATAACAGCAACACCAAACTTCTTATAAGTCTGAATCTCTCTAGACCAATCTTCCTGACTAGGAACTTCTCTAACTGCGCTCTGACCTTCAAAAGCAACTTTAACAGGCTTCTCAGCGCCAGTAGGGATGATGTAAGCATAAGAAGGATCAATTACCTTCTGAGCATTTGTTTCATCTTCGAAAGACTGAGGAAGAACAATTACATTGTGACCCTTATAGCTATCAATATAACCATTGTTCCATCTTGTCTGCTTCATATCGTTAGAAGCCCACTGAGCAGGAGGAAGCATTGTAGCTGCAAATTCAAAAGTACAATAAATTGTGCTCTTGCCATATGCATCAGCAGTCTGGATGAGTCTATCCATCTGAGTCTCGTTGAATGTGGTCTGAGTTGTCTTGTTAGCAACATTAAGTGTGCTAATCATAGCGATAAGACCCTTTGCAATTTCCTTGTAAACAGCCTCGTCAAGACCTTCAAGAACGATGTCATAAACATCACTTAACTGAATTCTTCCATCAAGGAACTCTTCGAAACCGATCTGTGCAGCGCCGCCCCAAGCAGATGTAGGAACTTCAAAGCTTAATCCATCAAGCTTAAATACTTCATATCTACCAGCAAGACCTACTCTTGTTACGAACTGCTTAGCTCTCTTCTTGGAAGCTTCACTAATCTTTACATTGAAAATCGGCTTGTCGCCCTGACCATAAGTTTTTACATCAGCGAACTGACCATAGTTCTGAAGAACCTTTGCGGGAAGTACTTCATCAAGACCTTCCTCGATAAGTTCGAAAACAAGGTTCTTATTTTCACGATACTGCTTGTAGTTACCAGCAAGTTCGTTCATTTCTTTTCTAAGTGTTTCATTTAAAGCATCAAATGAAAGATTCTGTCCTTCAAAAGAGAAAGTCTTAGAAGGATTAATAGATGCTCTAGCAGTTGCTCTGGCTAACTCTTTTAAACTTTTCTTATCTAAAGCCATTTTTACTTTCCTCCTAATTACTGAATTCTCTGAATCTTAACACCAGGCTGACCGTCTGGCATTGTATAGACCTTAACAACCTTAAATACTGGAGAATCTTGATTCTCTGTTGTACCAAGGAAACCTGTGCCATCCTGAACATAAAGTTTGTTACCTACTACAAGAGTAAGACCAACAACTTCTGCAGAATCTGATGTGTTAGCACCAAAAGTATTTGTTGTGTAAATATCACCAACATTTGTCTTTAAAAGTCTTGGATAAATATAACCATCTGAAAAATCAGAAGCCTTTAAAACGAAATCCTTATGGTTCTGTTTTCTTTCATCGTAGAGCTTTTCCTCAGCATAAGCAAGTAACCATTCGCCTTCTACTTCTGCATCATAAGTAGCTCTATTGTTTTCATAGTCATACTTTAAAAACTGACCCTGTTCAATCTGAGAAATAGCTGCAGCTGAATCGCCAGTACCTGTGATTGCAGGAAGTTGAGCATAAATCTGACCTGTTTTCTGAGCAGATAAGTGGTTAGGTTCTACCTGACCATATCCTGTTCTCTTAATATCGCCCATTGAGATATGTCCTCCTATTAAATATTCTTCTGAGCCTCTTCAACTGCTTTAACCCAATCGGGAGTTGAAGCGCCTTTAGCATCGTTTAAATTAAAAGTTACGATACTTTTTTCTTCTGTCGTAGTATCTTCAAAATTAGAAGGTACCTCTGAATCAAAATTGACCTTTTTTCTGTAACAAATTACGGCTAATTTTGCTTCAATATCTTCAAGAGAGTAATTTCTCTTGTTTTCGATAACATCTTTTTTATCGTCATCAGAAAGCATATAGAATTTTGCGATTAGCGCATCCTTTTGCTTGTCTTCGACTTCATTCTTGAATTCAACAAGCTGTGTATACTCTTGCTCAAGAGCAGAGAACTTAGCGTTGAGTTCCTCAAAACTTGTCTGTAAAGCATTGTACTCTTCATCTGTATGAAGTGAATTCTTTACAAGTTCCTTCTCTTCATCCTCTGTTGCATCTTCTTCATCTTTGTTTTCATCTTCATCTTTAGATTCCTCTGAAAACTCTTCATTTACAACAAATTCTGAATTAGATGCATCTTCAGTTTCTTCGCTTACAGTCTCTTCAACAGACTCTTCTGCGGCAGCCGCCTCTTCTACAACAGTATCCTCGGTAGATTCTTCAACAACTACTGCTTCTTCTTCTGTTGATACAGTATTGATATTCTCTTCCACTGTATCGTCTCCTTTCATCAATGCAAATTCTAATTCTTTCATCATACTAAATAAAGTCTGTTTAAATTCTTTATCAAGTGTGAAATTTGTATTTCTAGTTGGAGTAGTTACGCTTGCTCCTTCGAAGCAAGGTTCTACATCATCCCCTAAAATACAAAGTTTTGAAATCACTGCGTCATTTATAATGAAAAATTCTATATTTTCAGAATTTCTCGCCCAATGTCCTTCAAGAGTAGAATCATCCAACTCCATAGACTGCGGCTTGCCGCTATCTAAAACAGCTTGTGCCTCTGGATATTGACCTGTCCAAAGAAAACCGGTAGTCATAAGATATTCTCTTTCAACTTCAGTTCCAAATTCATCTTGCTCGGTGAATTTCTGGAACCAGACCTCCGCAGTCGGAGAAACAAAACCATAAGGCTTTGTTACACACTCAAAGTGAATTTCTCCACCTTCAATAGTGATTTTTTCTCCGTGGTCTGTGAAGTCACCTTTGTCTTCTTTAAAATAGCCAACAATAGGAGCACCACGCAGTGTTTTTGCCATCTCTGTAGCAACTTCTTTTTTAATGTAACTACCGTTTCTATTTTCTCCTATATAGAATACTTTAATTTCACATTTTGACATCATCGGATTGATGTCAAGAGGTTGAAGATTAATGAATTCTGGAGAGTCTATAGTAGCTACCGAGCTATGTGGTAAACTCATATGTCCTCCCTATTATAAACTTTCCCTATTTGCTAATGTTTTATCAGATTTTTGACTATCATCTTTCTCTGGGCGGCCAGGGCCTTCCCCACCTGAAGACGCGTCCGATGCGGGTTCAGTTCCGAGTGTAGGGGTTGAAACCTTGCCGCTATCTCGTGCAGTCCGCAATTCTTCAAGAGCTTCTGCATTTAATACGTTACTTGTTAAAGGTGGCATAAATACAAAGGCTAAATCAAGAATGTCATTCTCCCAATAAGCATTAGCCAAAACAGAACTTTGGGATTGACCTAGAGCAATTTGTGGTAACATTTTAGAATATCCCATCTGGACTTGCTCTTTGTAAAGCTTAGCCATCTCCTGATAATTATAAATCGTAGTTGAAAGTATCTGCGCTTTATAATAACATTTTTTAGGGTTTTTATTATAAGGCTCTAATAAAACGTTGAGGAAAGATTCAAACTGCTGTATTAAATTATATAAAGCAGATTCATCATTTCTAATAGAGTTGTTTAAGGCAATATTACTATTACTGTTGAAATTCATTTGAGAAGTACCAAATGAGTTATAAACAGTTCTTTCAACTCTCTCAAGGTCATCAGTTTGACTTGTATTTCCTTTGTCAGACATATCTGCAACATCAACGTCTGCAAAAGTAGTTAATACGTCAATACCAATGGCTCTACCCAACATTCGAATTGCATTGTTATGCAACTCTTGAGCTTCATCAACATCAAAAACTAAATCTCCATTTTTATCCAAAGGCATCTTTTGAATAAAAACTTTTAATAATTTTTGCGCTACTTTTTTTCGGTCAAGATCTTTTGCTTCATCCAAATCTATTAAGTCTGGAATTGCAGAAATAAACATTGGATAATCTTCACCGTTGAGGTTAAATTTAATAACATTTTTAATGTCTAAAAGATACCAACCCGTGGTATCTCCTCTTCCCTCTGGAACTAATTTTCCATCTTTATAGGCCTTATATCCTTTTTTGAATTCTGCGGGAAATAAATTTAAAACTTTTGCCCTCTGTTCTGTATCTGGATAGTAGTCATCAAAGAAGCGCATATTAAATTCAACAGCCGGTCTATTCCCAACATAAAATCTTGAGCGACAATATGCGGGCGGCAGCTCTTGAACAGAAACCTTATCTGTACCTTCTTGGACTAAATACCCATAATAGCATCCAAAACGTACTACCTTTAAGGCGACTTCACCAAAAAAGCGTTTTACTTGAAAATCATCAAGGTACTTTAATGCTTTAAAAAAGTTTGTAAGAATTTTATCTCGGTTGGCATTTGTTAATGATATATCTACATCAGGGACAACCCCAATCCCGCCATTTATATAAGGGGTTACTAACCAGTCATATCTATATAAATAAGCGAAATACCTACAAACTCTATTATAAATACCACTTGTTTTATAAAAGAAATTAGAAATTTCTCTCATAGCTTCAATGTTGCCGCTATTTATGGCTCTTAAAACGAAATCCTTATCTCCATATTTAGGATTTACTTTTTTATAAGAGCCGACATCAATAGTAGCATCTTCTAAAGTTTTAATTCCGACACGAATTTTTGAAAAATCAGTTAGTGGTCCAATAGGAAGTGCATCATTGACATCATTCGCCGGGATCATTGCAAATCCCTTTTTCTTAATTTCTTTAACTCTATCTATCAAGATAACACCTCACATTTTTTCTAAGATTAGTATAACAAAAATTTTCATTTTTGTCCAGTTTTTACTTAGAATAATTTTTTACCATTCTGGATGAGCCAATTTCATAATATAATCAAAATTAATTCTTCCTTCATCAACATAAGGAATGGCAATTAACTTTATTCCGTGCGCTTTACAGTATTCCCTCTTCTTCATATCGTTATACTGCTGTTTCCTTAAACCTGCCCATCCGCCGAATTTACTTTTTGGTTGATAATGCTGAATTCCTTGATACTCAATTAAGAAATCAATATCTCCATCATCATCAAAAACACAAAAGTCAAATCTCAGCGGACGACCTGTCTCTGAAACTAAGTCTGGGAAGATATATTCTTCTTCAAAATTTAATCCAGCCGCACGCAGAATATCTTCAATTTTTATTTCTCCTCTGCTAGCTCTCATTTTATCCTCCTAGCCTTACTATATAAGTATTAAAAATATCATATCTTGTTTAAAAAATTTTACCCAAAAAACATAAAATTTGATATATCTCTTTTCTTTTTCTTTTTTGCTTTATCTTCTTCTTGTTTAATATAATACAAACCATAAATAAACGCAGAGAATTTATCCTTCTTAATACCTCTACTAACACGATTAAGAATAATATTTACACCTTCATTCTTTTCTGCTAAATTTAACATCTGTGCTTTTAAAACAGATGTAAGAACAAAAGGTCTAAGATATTCATTTCTTTGATCTGTAGTTAAGGCTTGTCCTTTTTTAGTTTCCATTAATTTTGTTTTTGCTTGAGCTTCATCAATTAAGAATTTAACTTTTCCACTCGACATTTGTGTTTGTGTATAAGAATAAGCCTCCGTGTTAATAGGCGCATTAGCTTTTATTAGATACATCGCATTTTCTTCTACATCTGCTCCCCTAATCTTTTTATATGGTTCAATAGCGTCTTCACTGGTACCTCCGGCTACACCAAAAGCAGGTAATACGTCACCATTTTCTGGGTCTACTTGAGCCTTTGTCATAAAATCTATAAGTCCTACACCTACATTATATTCTATTTAAATCGCAACATTTAAATACGTTCTCTTATGAACTGCTTATAGTTTCCTATAAGATTAGACTATATCATTACCCTTATAATTTAGGGTACTCTCCATTTCCATTAGCATTAGCTTCTAATGTACTCCTTTTCAGGATAGTCGTTGAACTTTAATTAAGAATACTTAAAATATTTTAAATCAAATCTTTAGTTACTTTTTCCCAGGAACGTCTATTTTTAATCCGTCCAATTTGGTCTGGATGAACTCCAAATTCTTTTCCTAAAGAAGTATTTGTTTCTCCATTATTGGCTCGAATAAAAATTTCTTTTACTTGCTCAACAGTTAATTTAGAAGAGCCGTTTACTTTGGCTCTTAAATTATTATTAATAGCGTGCTCAATATTTTCTTGGCAAGTAGTCCATTCTAAATTATCTAATTTATTATTTCTTTTATTCCCATCGATATGATTAACTTGTAAATTTTCCATCCCCTCGACTGGATTGAAATTTTCAAGAACTAATCTATGCACTGAATATCTATGTCTTTTCCCATCGTCAGACACCATTTGAACTTTTTCATATCCATCTTTGTCTAACTGAGGGGATAACACTTTATTTGTTCTTGCACTATATACAGTGCCATCATCTCGTACATAGTAATCATAAATTAAATTGTATTTACAGATTGTAATTTTCTTTTCTTTCATTTTAAGCCTCCTATAAAAGCTTTAAGTATTCTTAATTCTTAGCTGCTGATTAGCATATTCTATTATAGAACTTAGCTTTCCAGCAATTAAAAGAGTTTGCTTATATCATTACTGATATAAGGGACTGGTATGTTAATCCATTCGCATCTATAGCCAGGACCCGCGCCTTATATTTATAGTAAAGTCTTTTTAAATTAATTGCTTGCATTTCAAAGTCTTCTGCATCATATGTGTAGATATTAACTAAAGATTTTATCATAGCTCCTTGAGGCTGCGGTGTTGCCTTGAAAACACAAACCTCGGTCGTACAATTTAAACGACCAACGTCGACGCCAAGTACATAAAAAGCGTTCTTACTACTTCGACCATTATATTCATACTCTGGCTGATTTAAAATTCTATACTTATCAAATTTTTCTGCTGAATAGAAAGCGTTTTCAGCATCTCCGCTCCAGATTGAACAATATTCTCTATCAAAAGACTCATCATTGAAAGTTCCTTGAAGTTTTAACTGATTAACAAAGTCTTCATCTAAGAGACCTTCTGTTACAGGGGTCTCATAGGTTCCGCCTAAAACCATAGTGGAATCTGGCATAATTATACTTTGAATCAAAAGTTCAATAAGTTTACTGTAAGCGAAGGAATTTTTCCAACCTGCGGTTGTTATGTATATTTGAGATTTATTTATTACTTCTTCTGGGTGACGAGTACCATCAGGAAGAAGTCTATCTACGTTAGTAGTTGGAATAATGATATTATTAAGGGCGTCCTGATCAATCAGGACACACTCTTCCATTAATCCGCCTGTTCTTCTCTGTCCTCTTGAACTTTCCTTCGCCGCAAGGATATTTATCTCACTACCATTTTTAAAGATGTAGTGAACGTCATCTTTTGTCTTTTTAGAAACGCCTCGAGCCCAGTTTATTTCATTGTTTAAAGCGGGAATAAGTTTACAAATTTCCTCGATCTTGGCAATGGTAATGGACGCGGCCTGTTCCTTACCACCCGTGGTTACAAATAGATTTGACCCAGGATAGAGGATACATCTAAGAATCAACACCATCATTGATAAGAAGGATTTAGAAAAGGCTCTTGGGAATGTGGCATACACATACCTATGCCGCATTACGACTCTTAAAAAGATTCTTTGATAAAAATAAAAATTAAAAGTGCTATCTGGACCTTTCATCAAATCTATCAAAAGGTCTGGGTATTCTCTATAAAAAGAAATCTGAGTTCTTAGATTATCTAATTGAGCAGATAATCTTTCTTCAGACATTCCTTGCTTTAAATTTCTTTCAGAAGAAAGGTCTAATAGATTCTGTAAACTCACGAAATATCATCCCCCTCCTCTTCAACAGCTAAATCCTCTAATCGCTGTTCTTCTAGTTTTTCATTATAAACTTGATAATCTTCATCTGTTAGCTCTCTTTGCTCCAAACCTTCTTCTTTTGCTTTCTGTCTATCTTTCTGTTGTTCATCAATAATTTTTCTATTTTTTAGATAATCTTCTATCTCTCGAGCTAAACTCGGATCTGAATAGACTAAAGTCTTGGTATAACTCTTTAAATCATCTATGACTTTATCAATAACATCATAAGGAACTTTTATTTCATATTTAGGAATTTTTCCGCCTTCTCTTTCACAATAGGCTACTAATTCACCTATTGAATCAACGAACTCACCTTTTTCATTCTTATTCTGGGCGGCGGTCAGTTTTGCAGATTTTCTTAATTGGTCGTACATTCTACTATATTTTGTCGCGCCATCTACATCACCAACATCCATGCATTGGTTTATCTTTAAATTAGTTTTACAAATAAGAATTAAAGTATTTTTTGTGTCTGCGTCTTGAATATCAAAAGACTCCATCATCTCATTATAATTCTTTTCAAGCTGAATCCACTCATTAGGCTTATAAAGTCTACTCCACTTCATAGCTAAGTAAAGTTTATCTTCTTGAGTTAAATCAGCTGCGGGATTCGGCAAGTCTTCTTCTTTCATAAATCCTTCCTCGACGAAAGGATTATTGACCGCGGCGTCTAATTCCTCGGACGGGGTCGCCGCCATATCCTCGTACTGCTTAATAGTGCTCATACGAGTTTTATATTCCGCCTCAGACATCTCGCCCGCTTCGTATCTCTGTTGAACATCCTGTTCATACTTCTCTCTTTCGATACGTTGCTCTTCTGTCATTTGCGCTTGTTTTCTTTCTCTCTGCGCAACTAGTTCCTCACTATCAGCCCAACCCTTTCCTTTAAACTGAGTTAAACGCATCTTTGAAAGGTATTTTCCAAATACAGACGCGCCATTCATCTTCTGAGGGTTTTTAGCAAAAGCTTCATCTCTTAACTTTACCCATTCAGAAGGAACATAAGGGAAATCAAGGTCTTTCAAAAGCCAAGTGAAAGTTTCTGGATCAAAATTATCTACGTGCATAGTAAGACAGCTCTTACACATAGTGGTCTTTGAACCATCTCTATATGTGTAGAACTGTCCTTCTTTCATATATTTGCCTTCTTTTTCACAATAGCATTGACCTTGTTCATTAGGCAATTGCCCTTTCATAAACAAGCCTCCTTACTATTTTTTATTTTTCTTCTCTTTTGTTTTTGCATTTCTACAATCTTTACAAATTGAATAAAAGCCATCTTTGCTTGTGCTATTTTTTGAAAAAAAGACATTATGAGCTAATTTAATTTGCCCACAGCGGCTACAACGTTTCCACTTGCCACGTTCTTTCTGTGTATAATACCAAATTAACCAATCTTTTTGAGCCTGTTCCGCAAGCATCTTAGGGATTTTCTTTCTCCATAAAGATGATATATACTCAACAGAATGCTTAACATTATGGTCTCTTTCTAATAGCACTTGGATTTCATCATTAGACAAACCTTCTACTTTATATATTAATAAATCTAAATATAAAGGATAATCTTTTTTTAATGTTTTTATAATAAGGTTCTCTAAATCCAAAAGAAGATAGTAGGAATCACTCTTGAATTTTCCCCAAGAAGCCTCTTTTAATTTTTGATAATTACATAATAATGCAGACACGACTTCTGGCTTCAAAAGAGAAAAGCCTTCCGCAATTATCTCTTTCTTATCTTCTGAAAGATAAACTTTTTCATCTAATACTATATTATGTAAACTTCTAGTAATATTTGTAAAATAGATAGGTTGTTTAAAAGCCGCTCTAAGAGAATACTGCTCTTGATGCATCTCTATAAGTTGCTTTTTTAATAAAAATTTTCTTTTTCCGCTTGCTTTTTTAAATTCCTCTTCAAGTTTCTCTATATTATTTATGAGGTCTCTTAAGCCAGGGATTGTTTCTAAATCTTCTTCTGTTATTTTTGAACGTTTAGGAGTTAAGATGATATTCTTATCATTGGTAATCATATTATAGATACCATCTTCTCCATTTTCAAATTTAGCAATTAATCCTTCAAAAGAAGTTTCTCTCTCATTTACAGTGACCATTCTATTGGGAGTTAAAATATCGGATTTCCCAATAATACTTTGTGTCTTTTTTCTTTCTTTTCTATCTTGTTTTTCTGCTGCAAAAACAATATAGTCTGCAAGAATCTCTAAATATCTTGGAGTCAATTTCTCAGAAGGAGTTTGCTCAATTATTTTATGTACTAATGCAGTGCGGTCTTCGGGTGTTTCAAGCTTATAGTCCAGTCTTAATGGTTCTTGTTCTAAACCCGGAATGTCACCCAGGCCGCTTGCCGCAATATTGTCTGCCATTTGATAGCACTCCTTTCTAATTATCTAATTATATTATACCAGAAAAATTTTCTTTTGTCAAGAACCTTTTTGACCAAAAATTGACTTTTAAAAAATTTTTTGTTATAATATATTTAGATAATAAAGAAGGAAAGAAAAATGAAATATATTGCGATTGTAGGTGGAGACCGCACAGATTTGGCAAGAGTAGATGAAGTAATAATGAAAGAGGTAGAAGCCAAACAATTTTTTCTATTTACTGTTTTATGTAATCAAGCGGCGCCCGCAAGTTTAAGTAAAGATTGGGCGGATTTAAGAGGTTGTCCTGTTGAGTACATAAAAGTAAACTCATTAGAACATTTGTTCTACAAAGCAGACTATTGTTTCTTCATAAATAAGGGAGAACAGTGGATAAAGAACGCTATTATGAAGTTTAAGATGATGGGCAAGCACGGAACAGTAATTAATGTATAGATAATGAAACAAAAGAGAGGAATAAAGAATGGAAGATAAAAGACCTTATAGAGATGATGCGGGAAATGAGCGCGGAGGGCGCGGTCAAAGACGTCCCAAACCTGGACCGCCGCATGTTGAGAATTTAAATTGTCCGTATGATGGGCATTATTGTGAGCAGCCCGCATGTGAAAATTGTCAGTTCGAGAAAGGATTATAAGGATTTGTTTGATATAAATAATAAGGATATAAAAGAGCTGTTGCTAATGGATAAGGAAACTGGGGAAATTTATTGCACTCTTGATGAATATTTGGACAGAGTGAACAGAGAGATTTTAAAGGAGTGTCCAAATTATCTGGAGATTGATAAAAAGTTTTCGCGTTCCGCGCATTTTATCTTTTGGGATTTTAAGGATGTTGAGTATAGTAGAGGCTCTTTTGAGAAGGTTGGGCTTGAAGATGTGAAAGTAGTTCGAGTTTATGAAAGCTTAGATTTTGAAGATATTATTGTGTATTATGTTAAGATAAAGAAGAAGGATAAAGAATTGTTTTTGAAGGCTATGGAAGATTTGCGGAAACGGATGAATATTCTGAAGCCAGAGTATGGTCAGTTTAGTTACATTATTCAGACTAATGGGATGCGTTGAGAAATATATTAAGGGGTGTGGAAGTGTTGTATTCCGTCTCTTGAAAATAAAAAACTTTTGGTTGAGGGGCGTAAATATGCCGTTCTTTGAAAACAAAAAAACTTTTGGTCGAAGAATGGTCCACGACAAAACTTTTTTCAAAATTCTCCCAAAATTTTCCCGAAAATATACCCCCGGTAGTTTATGAGTAGTTCACTAGCTGAACGAGAAAAATTCAAAGGAGGGTCGTCAAAAAGCACGCGGGATGGGTGCTTAGGTTTAATTCAGAGCGCGTGGTTTTTACTTCAATTAAATAAGATCACAAAAGCATAAATGTATTCAATAGATAAATAATACTTTCAATATAAAAATTTTTTAATTTGGTTTTAATAAAAACATTTATGCTTGAGCGGTTGGAATTCAAAAGATTCCAACCGCTTTTTTCTTACCAGTTGCTATTGGGCGATTTTTCAGCCGAAAGTGCGCTTTCCGTAGTCTAGTCACCAACCTGAAAATAGTGATAATGCGCAAAAAAGAGTGAAAACGCACAAAAACATTTTCTCTTGAGCGGTTGGACTTCATTTGAGTCCAACCGCTTTTTCTTTAGGGCTTGGCGTCACGGCTAATTTGGGCGAAAACCGCGCTTCGCCGAGCCTGTCCGCAATCCCAAAAATATCTAAAACGCGCCAAAAGAGTGAAAATGCGAAAAAATATTTTTACTGAGTTATCCACAGGTGTTAAAAGTTATCCACAGCTATCTTGTGGATAACTTTTTTTATTTTTTTCTAAAAAACTATTGACTTTTGATAAAAGTATGTTATAATTAAGTTACAAAAGAGAAGAAAAGAGGTGTTAAGTATGTTGATTTACGGTTTAGGTTATCAGAAAAATGACGGTTTCGAACAGATGACATCTTTAAAGAATAATATTATTAAAAAAGAAGAAAAGAAAAATACAAAAGAAGAGTTCTTTAAAAGAAGAATAAAAATGTTAAAAAAATAATAAAAAAGTTATTGACAAAGCAAACAACAGATGCTATAATAAAGTTACAAAAAGAAAAGAGGTAAATAGAAATGACCAAGAGAGAACTTATGGAAATGCTTAAGGATGTAAATGACAATGAGGAAATTACTTTTGTAAGGAACCGTTATGATAGAGATGGTTTTCCTTTTGATACAGAGGAAGATATTTACAAAGTAATTGGTGGAAAGACAAAAACTGTTATCGAAGAATGTGGAATTAAAAGGATTTACAAGGCTTAATAAATAAAAAATATTTAAAAAAACTATTGACTTTTAATAAGAATGTGTTATAATTAAGTTACAAAAAGAAAAGAAAAAGAAGAGGTAAACAAAATGTCAGTAAAGATTATCTACACAAACAAAGAAGGCAAAGTTCTTTATTCACTTTCAACAAGACTTAACAAAAGTCAGATTAGAGAAATTGAAAAAGAAAAAGGTGTAGTTGTTAAAGCTATCTAATTGCGGCGGCCGCTTGGTGAGGAATCACTGGGCGGCTTGTGCACGCACGACACAAGCCGTGTCTTCTATTATTAGGCATTTTGCACAAAAAGATCCAATCAAATTTTGTGCAAATTTACCTATTGCATTTTCCTGAAATTATGATATACTGATAATTGTAAAGAGGATAACAACACAACAATTGAAAACAATCTTTGCAAAAATAAAAAAGTTGTTGACAAACTAAACAACAAATGATATAATTAAATTACAAAAAGAAAAGAAAAGAAGAAAAGAGGTAAATAAAATGGCTACTACTTGCACAATTAACATTACTTTCACAGACGACACTACTACAAATCAGCAGAAATGGATTACTTTTAGCGAAAAACATCCTAACTATCCTGACTGGGGAGAAACAGTTCTTGTATGTGACGATAAATCAAATATATTTATCGCTCGTCACCTCTTTGGCGAATTTGGCGTAAAATGGTACAATGAAACAAATTTTGAATGTATAAAATCTTCTATCGTTGCATGGATGCCACTTCCAAAACCCTACGAAGTAGACTAAATTGGATAGAGAGCCTCAAAAGCTCTCTATTTCTTTTTATGGACGGCTGGAGATGGTTTGCCTCCAGCCGCCTTTTCTATTATACCACAGGTTCAGGCTTTTGTCAATAGGAAATTTATACAAATTTTTAACAAAATTTTTCCTAAAATTTATGCGATTTTACTATTGACAAAACACATGAAAAGTGTTAAAATAGAAATGAAATTTTTTTCGAAATCAAGCGGCGGCCGCCGAAAAATTATACCACAAAGTCTCACCATTTGTCAATAGTAAAAATGCACAAATTTTAAAAAATTTTTTTATCCCATTTTGTGCAAAATTTTTTTAAAAAGTTGTTGACTTTTGCTAAAAATTTGATATAATTAAGTTACAAAAAGAAAAGAAAAGAGGTAAACAAAATGGCTACTTACTCAATCACAATTACTTTCGACGATAACAAAACTCAGGAATTCATCATCAACGGAACTGAAGCCGCATATGAGGTTTTTGAAAAAGCCTGTGACCTTGCTGAAATCACCAATAGCAAAAAGGTTGAAATGTGGGCGGCTGAAGATGAAGATGGTTGCAAGTGGGAACAAATCGAGGAAGAGGAGTTCTAAAAAGTCACCATAGGGGGTTGACAAATCAGCCCCCATAGGGTACAATAAAATCATCAAGAGAAAAGGAGTAAATATAATGAAGAAATATAAAGTAGAATGCGAAATTACTGTAAGCGAGAGTTATGAAATTATAGCAACATCCGCAGAAGAGGCAGATAAAATAGCCTATAATAGATTTTGTGACGATTATAACTTAAACTACAATCCAATCTTTACAGATTTTGATGCAATGGTAACAAATATAGAAGAAATAGAAGAAGTATAACATAAAAAGGGAGAGGTCTCCAAGCCTCTTTCACGACCGGACGGGCTGCGCACAACCACCGCAGCCCGAAGTTCTATTATAACATATTGCTCAACCTTTTGTCAATAGAAAAATTGCACAAATTTTAAAAATTTTTTATCCCAAAACTTGTGCAAAAATTCTTTAAAAAACTATTGACTTATTTTTAATTTTTGATATAATAAAATTAAAAAAAGAAAAGAAAGGAAATAACAACTATGACAAAAGAAGAGTTTAATCGCCTTATGAATACTGTCTTTAGTATCATCAGACAGACTTTGCCTGATGAAATGGATTTTTGTATGGACAATTTGTGTTGTACCGAAGAAGATATTCTCAATGTCACAGAGGACTTAATCGTTGATATTAAAGACAACATCTTTGCAGATGACTATGTTGATTAAAAAAATTTTAAAAAAAGTGCTTGACAAACTTTAAAAAGTTTATTATAATAAAGTTACAAAAAACAAAACAAAAGAAAAGAGGTAAACAAAAATGAATGGTAACAACGACAAAAATAACACAAGACGTGGTTTGAGTTTCAGCGACCTTTTGGGAGTAGCCTTTATCGTTCTGAAACTTTGTGGAGTAATTTCTTGGTCTTGGGTTTGGGTGCTTGCTCCACTTTGGACTTCGTGGATAGTTATAACTGTATTATGTACTATTAAAAGTTTTAAAAAAGAGTTTAAAGAAGACCTCATAATTAAGTTATAAAAAAGAAAGAGGTAAATAAAATGACCGATAAAGAAAAAGCAATTGTAATGGCATATACAGGAGTGTGTATGCTAACAGGCGATAGACTCCAGGAATATTACAAGTATGTTGAGGATATTATGGGTAGACCGATTATGACCCACGAGATACCCCAACTAACAGATGAAATAAAAGCAAAATCAAAAGCCGATTTTATAACACTATGTACACTATAATCAAGAGAGGGGTTGACAAGCCCCTCTTTTATGTTATGATTGGCGGCGCGATTTCTTGCGGGTCGCGCCGCCATTTTTGTCAATATCTATTTTGCACAAATTTTCGCCCTATTTTTTGTGCAAAATTACCTATTGACTTTTCCCGAAATTTTGCTATAATTAAGGTACAAAAGGAAAAGAAAAGAGGTACTGATTATGAACAAGACTTTAGTATTTGATATGGATGGCACAATCGCTGACCTTTACGGTGTTGAAAATTGGTTAACCGATTTAAGGAATGAAAACCCTAGACCTTATGAAATTGCAAAACCGCTTTATGAAATGGATATTTTAAAAGACATTCTTGAGGTTTTACAGGGTTTAGGTTGGAAAATAGTAATCACAAGTTGGCTTGCAAAAGGTAGCACTAAAGCATATGATAAAGCCGTAAGAAAAGCAAAAACAGAATGGCTTAAAAAATATGATTTTCCTTGTGATGAAATTCACCTTGTAAAATATGGCACAACAAAAGCCGATTGCACAAGAAAGAAGGGCGGTTTTCAGGTTTTGGTTGATGATAACGAAAAAGTCAGAAAAGGTTGGAATTTAGGCGCAACAATAGACGCAAGAAACAACATTCTTGACGACCTTGTAAATTTGGTTCTAGGTGATGCCTAGAACCAATTTTTTTATATAAAAATACTTGACAAAAATTTTTTATTATGTTATACTATAATTACAAAAGGAAAGGAAGTGGCTTTATGAATAAAGAAAAAGTTTTAGAAATCGCTAATTCACTTTTACTTGAAATAAATGATGACTATGAAGAAATTGAAGTTGACACCTGTTTTTATACATACCCCGTTTTAAAATCTATATTTGTTTCTTTTGATTGTGAAGAACTTGAAGAAGGCTCTGAATTTATCGTAGATTTTAGAAACAGATTAGGAAAAGAATTTAATGTTTCTACTTTTCTTATTTCGCTTTTACATGAGTGCGGACATTGTGAAACATGGTTCAAGACCACAAGAAAACAAGAGAGATACAACCAAAAAATCAAAAGGTGGATTGAAAAAGGTAAAAGGTCAACCCTAGATTATTTCAAACTTGCGGACGAGCGCCGCGCGACAAATTGGGCAATCTACTTTATTAGAAATAATTATGAACTTATAAAAATATATGACAAAAAGATAAAAGAGAGTTGACAAAACTCTCTTTTTGTTGTATAATAAAATCACAAAAGAAAAGGAAAGGAGATAAAACCCCTATGAAATTACCTATTGAATTATTAGAGTCTTTAATGGCTGATTTAACTTTACTTGCGGCGACCGCGAATTGTGACAATCTCAACCAATGGGCGGAGGAAAACCCAAACACGACAGAGTTGTTCCCTGAAGATTTTAAAAAAGGGTGTGATGAGTACGTGAAAAAGACCGTTCAAAACCTGCTTGCGGAATGGACAGAATGTAAAAGTGAAGATTGGGAAGTGATTTAAGAGGGCGAAAACCCTCTTAAATTTTTGATGGCGCGCGGACAACCATCGCGCGCCACTTTTAGTCTTTTTGTGTAATTTGCACAAAAAATTAATCTGTTTTTTGTATAAAATTACCTGTTGACTTTTCCCAAAATTTTTAATATAATTAAATTACAAAAAGAAAAGAAAGCGAGGAAG
>JAEIGA010001120.1_pt1 | contig 40982 bp, 54 predicted proteins | sample 9270691 | NCBI WGS metagenome assembly JAEIGA01 (sample SAMN17057246, study PRJNA624740) | gut metagenome | biome: biome; isolation source: fecal sample | host: Bos grunniens | place: China: Xizang | collected 2019 | reverse complement strand
TTCTTTCAGCAGTCTTTCGTTTAACTGTTGGAAGATATGCTGTGGCATCCGTTTTGCTGGGTCTGGATCAGACTGCGCTTCCCATTGTGACAGTTCTTTTTCTTGAAGGTCTTTCATTTTCTTTTCAAGATTCTTAATCAGCTTTGCATGAAGTTTGATGGAATCCCCTGTGTCGTTTTCTAATCGGATTTCAAAATCCTCAATGCACTGCTGAAGAATGTCACAAATCCTATTTAGCACATCCGGGTATCTGCAAGATGCGGTTCTGCAATGCGTTTGGTTTGAACATAACAGTCTTGGAACACCATTGTTCTTGATATGCTGATAAACTACTGCTCGTCCGCATTGTTTGCAGAACATCAATGTTACAAATGGGTTTCTGACTTTGACATCTGACTTTGCTTTGTGGTTCTTGCCAATCTTCTCTTGCGCTGCGTAGTACAGTTCCTCTGAGATTATTCCATCATGTCTTCCTTCGTAGACAAGATATTCTCCGACTTTGGTTACTGGTCTGGTTTTGATAAACTCGCCATCTTCCACCACTGTAACCCATTTTCGCCAGTTCCAACGAACTTTGCCGATGTAATGAACATTGGTTAGAATTTCACGGATGCTTTCTGTTGACCAGTGTTTTCCCTTTGCTGGCTTTGCTCCTAATTCGTCAAGGTAGTTGGTGATTCTTCTTCTGCCCATGTCTTTGTTGACATACATATCGAAAATTAGTCTGACTACATCTGCCTGTTCCTGATTCTCTTTCAACGTAGGACACTTGCGCTTATCGTCCACCACTGTTATCTTGTCGAATCCGTATGGCGGTTTTGAGCCAATGTAGTTGCCTTGACTTACTGATAACAATCTTCCTCTTCGCTGAATCTTCTTGTAGTATTCAAGGTATTCGTTTCCTCGCTTCAGTTCACGCTCAAAAGCATCCCAGTCGTATTCATCCCTCAAGTCATAGACTCTGGTTGGCGTGATTACTAGAGTGTTAGTATGCTTGAGCATTTTCATGCAGTAACCGATTTCCTCCAAATCTCCTCTGGAGATACGCTGCGGTTCAACGACTTTCAGTGCTTTGTATTTCGGAGATTCAATTAAACGCAATACCTTCTTAAATTCTGGTCTTCCTTTGATAGTTTCGCCGGAAACGATTTCATAGAACTTATTTTGCGGTGGCACTTTCCCACCTAAGTGTTGCTTAGACCATTCATCCAAAATCCGTTCGTGTTTCTGTAAAACTTCTTCTACACTGAGATTAGGATCGTCAGACTGCGACTTCCTAAGATAGTCGAGAACTTCTTCCGGCTTCAAATCCAATTGGGGTTGGTAATACATTCACATCACATCCTTTGTTGTATTTCTTGGTGTTCGACACGATTCGATGGAAAGCATCACCTCCTTTAGTGTAAATTAGAACCGATATCAGTTTCTAACAATTACCGTTGTTCTGATAATTCGCTCTGTTATACAATAGATTCGAACGAACACAGGTTTGCCCCGGTGAAAGGAGAAATGCAGAATGAGCGCAAAAGAAGAATTACTATCCTACATATCCACTTTGACACCAGAACAAGTTGACAAAATCATTAGTCAGCTTCCACAATTGTCTTCATTACTTGGAGAATCATCTCCGCCTTGTCATCGGGAACAGACTTCGCAAACTGCATAAGTTTACGCTGATTCTCCGTAAGCCCATCATCCTTCTGGATGGTGGGCTTTTCTTCTTCCCATCCCATCAAATATGGAATGCTTACATAGAGTGCTTCAGCTAACCTAGCTATGATCTTCTGTGAACAAGGTCTGCCGTTCTCTATCTTGTTGATAGATGTTCTGGAACTATATCCCATCTTCAAAGCAAGTTCCTCTTGGGAGAGTCCTAACTCCTCTCTTCGAATTCTTACTCTATCTGCCAGTTCCATAAAATCTCTCCTTTTCTGGCTTTTTCTTTTATTATAACCTGAGTAGACAAAAAAATCAACAAATATGTAAAAAGGGGTTGACAAAAGCGTCAACAGGCATTATAATCATAAGCGTAGACAGAAACGTCTACAAAACCTAATACATAACCACAACAGGAAAGGAGTTTCAAGCAGTGACGAATACTGAAATGCTGAAAGATGTTATTGATAAAAGTGGTCTAAAAATTGGTTTTATTGCCGAATATGTCGGTATATCCCGGCAGTCATTATGGAATAAAATCAATAATTCTTCCCCTTTTAATCAATACGAAATCGACAAGATGTGTGACCTCCTAAAGATCACCAGCCTGAAGCAGAAGGAAGCTATTTTTTTTGCTAAGGTGTAGACAAAAATGTCACACAGCATAATCCACAAATATTCTTGTCAAATTTCATCAAAAAGGTGGAGCAATGAAAACTGATACTTACAAAGAAGTCAGAACGTTTAATTTCCCCGGCATGACTGCCAGAGTCTACATTCCTAATCTGACTCAAGAAGAAAGAACCAAGAGATTAAATCTCATACATAACGAAGCAATGAATTTACTGAAGGGAGCAAAGAACCATGCCTAACGATATCAATGAACTGGATGTCAACGACATCGGTCTAAAAGGAATCTTTGGTGACAGATTTCACGATGCAACTTGCGAAGCGCAGAGCAAGCCTGTGACGGAAGTTCCTAAGAAGGTATCCACTGATACCACCAGTACCGAGAAAGTGGCAAGAAACCACGCCCGGGAAGCTGAGAAAGCGCAATGGAATCCTCCGAAACCAGCACCTAACTGGATGGATAAGTTAAAGGCTAGTGCTATGTGGGGTGTCGGTTTTGGTGGTTTGAGTTTCTTGCTGTTCTATTGGGAACAGGCTGGTTTGATGGCTGAATCTATTGCAGTTCCCAGCATTGCAGTCTGCACGCTGCTTGCCGGATGGGGGGTCGGAAAGAATGCCAGATAACTACAGTCAGTGGGAATCCCACGAAGCAAAACAGGAAAAGTGGTTGAATTCCCTTCCTGTTTGTAACTACTGTGGTCACCCTATTCAAGACGAGAAACTGTTTGACTTCGATGGTGATTGCTATCATGTCGATTGCATTACCAAACAATATCTGAAGTGGACGGAGGATTACATCGCATGAATCACATGAATGTGGTTGAATTCTTCGCAGGAAAAAGAAGCATCGGCAATGCTTTTGAAGCGAACGGTCATAGAGTTTTCAGTGTCGATTGGGACAAACGTTTTGAAAACATTGACCTCTATGCTGACATCCTTACCGTCACGGCATCTGACATACTTGAGAAGTTTGGTAAGCCAGATGTCATTTGGGCAAGTCCTGACTGCACAACATTTAGTATTGCAGCAATCTCTCACCACAGACGGAAAAACACGGAAACAGGCAACCTAGACCCGGTTAGTGATTATGCAAAGTTCTGTGACAAAGTTGACCAGCACGTCCTTGAACTTATCCGGGAATTAGACCCAAAGTATTACTTCATCGAGAATCCTAGAGGTGGGATGCGGAAGATGACTTGGATGCAAGGTCTTCCTCGATATACAGTTACCTATTGCCAGTATGGTGACAATCGCATGAAACCTACTGACATCTGGACAAATCATCCTGATCCTAAATTTAAGCCGATGTGCAAGAATGGTGACCCTTGCCATGAGCCAGCACCTAGAGGAAGCAAGACAGGAACTCAAGGTTTGAAAGGTTCTAAGGAACGTTCCGTCATTCCTCAGAAGTTGTGTGAGCATATCGTCGATATTTGCGAAGAACATTTTGAAAAGTAAAGGAGAACAATATGAACGTTTATGAAAAGCTGGCGAATGTCCAGTCCGCACTGAAAGCACCCAAGGGTCAGTACAATTCCTTCGGTAAGTACAAGTACCGCTCTTGTGAAGATATCGTGGAGTCCGTCAAACCTCTGCTGAAGCAGAATGGTCTGCTACTGACTCTGACAGATGAAATCATGAACATCGGTGAGCGGTTCTACGTTAAGGCAACTGCTACTATCATCGACACTGCTGAAGGTAAGACCATCACTGTATGTGCCTTTGCCAGAGAGGAAGAAACCAAAAAGGGCATGGATGGTTCACAGGTGACTGGTGCTTCTTCTTCCTACGCTAGAAAGTATGCACTGAACGGCATCTTCGCTATCGATGATACCAAGGATTCTGACTCTACCAATACTCACGAACAGGAAGCACCAAAGATGGACACATCTAGGCCGGAGAATCTTAATAATAAGTTATCTCCTAGAGAAATGCTGATTGCTCGACTGAACGAGTTGAACATCAACATCCATGCTTATGCCAAGGCAAACAATGTGACTGCCAAGACGGATGATGCTACCTATCTGAAACTGCTTAAGGAGTTGGGTTAAATGAGCAAGGTAAAGGATGCTCTTTGTGATTACGGTGAGTTCGATGTAACCGAGAATAGAGCGGATTATATCGGTGGTTCTGATATCCCCTCTATCTTAGGCATCTCCAAATTCAAAACCAGATGGCAACTGCTGCTGGAAAAAGCGAAACTGGATGACTTCTCTTTTGCTGGCAATCGGTTTACGGACTATGGTCACCACATCGAGCCTTTTGTCCGTGACCACATCAATCTGATCTACAACACCAATTTTGTACCTAACAGAGTCATCAACGGAGATATCCGATATCATGCTGATGGATTCAACGGAGAATGCGTTCTGGAAGTCAAGTCCACTTCGGATATCTATTCTACAGTCGATGGTTACAAGGTTTATCTAGTCCAGCTCCTGAAGGGCATGGAAGAAAACCAAGTCGAGAAGGGTATTCTGGCTGTCTACGAAAGACCAGAGGACATGAGTCTTGTATTTGATCCTCAGAGACTGCAAGTGTTTGAAATCCGCATGGATGACTACAGACCGATGATGAAGTACATCAACAAGGAAATCGACAAGTTCCGGGCAGACCTTGCAAGACTGAAAGCGAATCCTCTACTGACTGAACAGGACTTTCTCCCTATCGATACTGACTTGGTTGCCTTGTCAAACAAAATCGTTGTCTTTGAAAAGCAGTTAGCTGCCATGAAGGAAGTCGAGCAGAAGCTGAAGGATGCCAAGAAGCAACTCTATAACGAGATGGTGAAGCACAATGTCAAGTCATGGTCGAGTCCTAATGGCACAAAAATCACTAGGGTAGACGAAGTTCCCGGTTCTACAAAACGAGTCGGAGAGTTCGATATGGAGTCTTTCAAAAGAGAATGTCCGGCTACGTTCGATAGATATTGCAGACTTGTCGAGAAGAAGACCAACGGCAAGGCTGGGTTCGTTCGGATTACGATGCCGAAGTGAGGTCTGGTATGTGGGAGTTAACTGGAAGAATACATAACATTGCCTTTGACCGGGATGGCAAGCCGATGATCACACTGGAAATGGACGATAGAATGAATGCTCTTACCATGTGTGACGAAATGTACGCAGAGGAAAAGCTGTCCATCAAGGTCAGCAAGTTCAAGAAGAAACGTTCTCTGGATATGAACGCATACGCATGGGTGCTTATCGGTAAGATTGCTGAAAAGACCAACGTTCCAAAAAACGAGGTCTACCAGAATGCTATCCGTGGTATCGGTGGCAACTATGAAATCGTCTGTGTCCAAGACAAAGCGGTGGAATCCCTTTGCAGTATGTGGCAGAGGAACGGCATTGGATGGGTTACAGAAACCATGCCCAGCAAAATCGAAGGATGCACCAATGTCTTCCTCTACTATGGTTCAAGTGTTTTCTCAGTGGATCAGATGCAGAAATTCACTGATTCTATCATTCAAGACTGTTACAGCTTGGGTATTGAGGTCAAGCCACAGGAAGAGATTGATAGCTTACTAAATTCTTGGGGGAATCAAAAATGAGAAAGTGTCCTTTTTGCAATAAGGAAGTCGAAATGAGATTTCCTTTCTTGTCTTACATCAAAGGTCTTGACCAGTGGAGTTTTAGTCACCATTGCGAAATGACAGGCGGTGTACTGGATGTCTGCATCGATATTTATGGTGCGACTGAACAGGAAGTAATTGATAAATGGAACGGATGTGGCAAGAGTGAGTAAATCCATTCTTCAAGACGAGAAGGTTTGCTACATCACTGGACAAACAAACAACCTACACAGGCATCATATCTACGCTGGTAGCAGACGAAAAATCAGCGAAAGAGAAGGTTTCTGGTGCTATCTGGCTGGGTGGTTACACAATCAGTCGAATCATGGTGTACACGGAAAAGACGGACATGAACTTGACTTGATGCTGAAGCAACACTGCCAGATGGCTTACGAGAAAGAACATAGCCGGGAAGAGTTCATGGCTTTGATCGGCAAGAATTATTTGGATTAAGAAAGGATCATAAATATGGTGAAAACTGTTGGGTCGGTTTACCAGACCGTTGACTATTCTATTTTTAAGAAGTTGCATGGCAATAGAGATGTTCTGGAAAGCAGAAAGATGGTGTTGGTTAAAAGCATTAAGGAGCGTGGATGGATTCGCAATCCCATTGTGATTAACGAGAATATGGAAATCATCGATGGACAGGGAAGATTCGAAGCACTACAGGAACTTGGAATGCCTGTTGAGTATGTGGTATCTAGGGGTGCTACTATTGATGATTGTATCGCACTCAATATCAAACAAGGCAACTGGAAAAATACTGACTATGTTAAGTGCTATGCAGACATGGGCAATGAACACTACAAGTTGCTTTTTAGTCTGTATGGAAGATACAAGCATTTGTCTGATACTTGCGTCAATACGATTGCCGGAAAGCTGGTAGCTGATGGTACAGGAGCTACATCTGAAATCAAGGAGGGAAAGTTCAAAATCTACAAACGAGAAACCCTGTACAAAAGACTGGATTTCGCAGATAAATTTATGTCATTTATTGGTGACGGATGCGGAAGAGCGAGAGGTTGGTGTGCTGTTCTTAAGTTTGTTTATGAATGCGAAAACATTAACTGCGATGTATTGTTGCAACGGATGCAAAAGCATAAGGCACTTATCGTACCATGCACAACAACAAAGCAAGTTCTTGATTGTATTGAAAAGGTATACAACTACGGCAATAAAAACAAAGTTTACTTTGTTCTTGAGTGGGATAAATACATTCGCAACAAGAGAAAAGGAGAATAATTTATGCTGAATAACATTTCTATCATGGGTCGCATTACCAAGGACATCGAGCTGCGGAGAACGAACAGTGGCACTCCTGTTGCCAGTTTCTCTGTGGCGGTAGACCGGGATTTTTCCAAGGACAAGGAAGCGGACTTCTTCGATATTGTCTGTTGGAACAAGACCGCTGAGTTCGTCAGCAATCACTTCTCCAAGGGCAGAGTGATTATCGTTGCTGGCAGACTCCAGAATCGTAGCTGGACTGACAAGGATGGCAACAAGCGCAAGGTTACCGAAATCGTTGCTGAGAATGTCTACTTCGGAGATTCCAAGAAGGAAAACAAGTACGAAGTTGCAATGGCATCCAATACTCAGGACTACGCTGTTCTGGATGGTGATACTGATGATCTCCCATTCTAAATATGGCAACAAGAAAATCGTGCATGACGGAATGACTTTCGACTCGCAGAAAGAGTACAGAAGATTTTGTGAACTTTCCTTGCTTGAAAGGGCGGGGAAAGTCACGAATCTCCAACGGCAAGTCAAGTTCGTTCTGATCCCGGCACAGTATGAGCCTGATACAGTCGGTTCTAGAGGTGGTGTGAAGCGAGGGAAACTGCTAGAACGAGAGGTTTCTTATGTAGCTGACTTCGTATATGACCAAGACGGAAAACGGATTGTAGAGGACTCTAAGGGGTTCAGAACAGCAGACTATAAATTGAAAAGGAAGATGATGCTTTACTTCCACAATATCAAAATCAAGGAAACGTAAGGAGCGACACCATGAAAGCTACACAGAGAGGTAAAATCCTTGCCTATTGCGCTGAACATGGCAGTATCACGATCAGAGATGCTTTTGAAAAGCTGCACATCAACAGTCCTTCAAAGCGCATCAGCGAAATGAGAAATTCCGCTGTCTATGTGGTGGACGATATCACAGAATACATACTGAATGATGAGGGCAAGGTGGAAACCAAGTTCAAGCGGTACTTCATCAAGGAGGTTTCTTGATGGCAGATGTGAAGTGGATCAAGATAACAACGGACATCTTCGATGATGAAAAGATTCTCTTAATTGAGAGTCTGCCAGATTCCTATGCAATTATCACTGTCTGGTTCAAGTTGCTGTGTCTGGCTGGCAAGCAGAACAACAGCGGAGTCTTTATGATGGGTCGCATTGCTTATACAGACAAGATGCTTGCTACAATCTTCCGAATGAAAGAAGCATCAGTCACGATGGCACTGAAGGTCTTCGAGGACTTTGGAATGATTGAAATCGTTGACGGAGTTATCACGATTCCGAATTGGGGTAAGCACCAGAATCTGGAGCAACTTGAGGAAAGACGGAAGTATCAGAGAGAGTATCAGAAGGAGTATCGAAAGAAACAGAAACTTCTGACTGCTCCAGAAGAAAGTAAATGTTTACGTAAACATTTACATGAACACAACGTTAACAGCCTAGAAGAAGACATAGAAGAAGATAAAGAATTAGATATAGATATAGAGAAAGAAGAAAGAATAGATTACCAGTCTGTTGCTGACTTATATAACTCTATTTGTAAATCCTTTCCCTCTGTACGTTCTTTATCTGAAGCTAGGAAGAAAGCTATCAAGGCTAGGCTGAAGACTTACACCTTGGATGATCTGAGGACAGTCTTTGAGAATGCGGAAGCAAGTTCTTTCTTAAAGGGCAGTAATGACAGGAACTGGTCAGCTAACTTTGACTGGCTGATTGCAGACAAAAATATCGCAAAGGTTCTTGAAGGTAACTATGCTGATAAGCCAAAAAGATACGGCAGAAAAGAGCCTGTTCCCGGTTGGATGGAGCATAGCTTGGGTGATGCGGAAGAACAAGCTATCCAGAAACTAATGAATGAAAGCTTTGATGATGAAGAACTGAAACGCATCGAAGCTGAACAGGAGAAAGAACTGGCTGAAAGGGCAGAAAGGCTGAAAAAGATACTTCGGAAATAAGGAAAGTGATAGTTTGGCTGATAAGTATTGTGACGATTGCTTCTATTACAGAAGGCTGATGAGCGGTGATCTGAGGTACTGCTCTTACATCATGGTAACAAACCAGAAAAGACCATGCCCTCCGGGAAAGGGGTGCATGGTCAAGGTTAAAAGAAAAACATACAGGAGGAAACCAAAAGATGTTTGACGGAAAGTTTTGTCCTTGCTGCGGTGAGCCTATCATGGTCGGACAGGAAGTGTGTCTGAACTGCAAGGTGTATTTGTGGGAGGTAGTGAGTGTTTAAGTGTTGCAGAACTTGCCAGCATTGCAGACTGGATTTGAAAGCACTAAATTGCGGTGTGCTGATTGATAAGTGCTATTTGCATAAGCATCTCATTTTACATCCGTGGATTAGCGGATGGCGGTGCAAGGATTGGAGCGTGGAAGATGGCAAAATGTGATTGTTTCTTTCAACATGGATTAAAATTCTTGTGCTATGGAACAAAAGAGAGGGAAGAATGCTCTTGCGGTGGAGATACAAGCAAATGCGACTTCTACACAGAAAAGCGGAAGCAGAACGCACAGAAGATGGCTGAAAAACGGCTGATTGATGCCAATGCTTTGCTTGCTAAGTTCAAAGAACACCGGGACTTATACGCTCCATCATGGGAATCGTTCAAAACTTCTTCTATCCATGTTAAGTCAAGGGTGGATGAAATAGATACTTGCATGGCAGATGTTATCAACGCACCAACATTGGATGCCGTGGAAGTGGTGCATGGGCGGTGGGAAGATATGTATGATGGCAAATATGCTAATCCCCGGTATAGGTGTTCTGCTTGCAAGGAAAAGGCACTCTATAAAATGGAGCAGGACGAGTTGTTGTCGTGGCATGAAGTACAGGCGTTAACAGACTACTGCCCCAACTGCGGCGCAAAGATGGATGGTGATGTGGAATGAATGTTTTAATAGCTTGCGAGGAAAGCCAGCGTGTTTGCATAGCGTTTAGGGAAAAAGGACACAATGCCTTTTCATGTGACATTTTACCTTGCAGCGGTGGACACCCTGAATGGCATATCCAAGGTGATGTTTTAGAAATCCTGAATCCTGTTACGAAATATGATTGGAATAATTACATAACATTCGAAACAATGGATGGAGAAGAACACTGGATTGAAGATAAGTGGGATTTGATTATTGCCCATCCACCTTGCACAAGGTTATGCACAACAAGTCAGCGGTGGTTGTATTTCGGAGATCAAGAATATAGAAGGCAAAAGATTTCTGACCAACAAAAGGCAATCGTTTTCTTCATGCAAATCATGCTTGCTGACTGTCCAAGAATCGTTGTTGAAAATCCCCAAGGCATAATGTCAACAGCCTTTAGAAAGCCTGATTGCATCTATAATCCTTACGATTTCGAAGGAGAAACGGAGCAGAAAAAGACATGCCTGTGGGTGAAAGGTGTTGAACCGCTGAAGCCGACAAGGAAAATACCGTTGCCAAAAGCAGAGAGAACACAAGGAATTTTCCGAAGCCATTTTGACGGGAAGGTAATTGCATGGGATGACCCGGAGTGTGCTAGATTGAGAAGTCAAACACCGTGGGCGGTAGCTAGAGCAATGGCAGAACAGTGGGGATAGGAAGATGGATGGTGATGGGAATGGATGAACAAACATATCTGCGAATCATGAATAGGCTGTTCCTTGAATCTGAGAGTGTCCTTGGTGATGATATGGTTTTTTTGGAAACAGTCGGGAATGTCATTCGGGAAGAGTGCGGAATGGATGGTGATGGGAATGCGTGAAAAGCTGATAAATCTGATTCGTGAAGCATTCCCGGATGCGATTCTGAACAGAAACCTTGAATTTGTGGCAGACCCCCACCGCCGGGTAAATTCTTATTTTCGCCTAGATAACTGTGAGAGTAGAAGCATATTGCAAGGGGTGAATGGGGAAAAGAGATTTTTGCTACCAGAGAAGATGCGGTGTCCGCAATCGTTGGAGAAAGGAAAGAAAATGGCTAAGATTAAAGCAAGGTATGTCGGCATTGTAACGATGAATTTTGAGATTGACGAAAATGAACCGGGATTATATCCCTTTGAAACTATCAAAGAAAATGCGAAGGGATTAAATAATGCAATCGGTAAAATCCTGCGTGATGAAATCGGCGGTCTTATTTCTGTTGAACAGCAGTTTTGCGATGTGTGGAGGGTAGACAATGCTGAAATCTATTGAAAAAGATATGGAATTGCAGAAAGCCTTTGAAGATGGATACGCCAAAGGCAGAGAGGAAGGAAGAAACATTGTTGCACACATCGAACACGAACTTTCCGCAAAATGCAATGAATTGAAAAAGGAAAACAGCGAACTGCATGAAAAATTGGAATCAATGGAAACCGAATTTGTCCGACTGAGAGCGCAGATGGATATTGTCTATCTGATTTTTGGAGGTAAGTAATGACTGAAAGAGAAAAGCTGATTGATTTGGTTAATATTGCAATTGATGCACGGACTGGGCAGGTTTTAGCAGAACGTATAGCAGACCACCTTCTTTCCAATGGTGTAACGATCCAGAAGTGGATTCCTGTTACTGAGAGATTGCCAGAGAGTGGCAAAATAGTATTGGTCTATGGTAGTAGGGGTGGAATTTATACGGCATATTGCAATAGACGATACCAGAATGTTGGCTGGCACAAAATGAACAGCAAATCACACTATTGCAATCCTACCCACTGGATGCCACTACCTAGCGTGGAGGGGTTGCAATGACCGATGGACTTAGGAGAATGATACTGCACGAACGTCTTATGCAACATACTGAACTTAATGAAATTTCTGGATGTTGGGAATGGAATGGAAGTAAGAGAAAAGGCTATGGCAGAATAATGGTTGGTAGCAGAACGGATGGTTCAAGAAAAGTTGTCATGGCACATCGACTGTCTTATGAATTGACTTTCGGAGAAATCCCCGATGGCATGGAAGTGTGCCATAAGTGCGACAATCCTTGTTGCGTAAATCCTAATCATCTATTTGTAGGGACACGGCAAGATAACATTGACGATAGGGAGCACAAAGGAAGAAATGTAACATTTATCGGAGAAGAACAGCCTATGTCAAAGTTGACCAAAAAAGCGGTTAAAGATGCCAGATGGGAAAGAGCATACAAAGGAACGTCATTTCAGACCCTTGCAGACAAGTATGGTGTGAGCAAGAAAACGATGATAAATGCAGTAAAAGGGGTTACATGGAAGTGCGTTTCGTACTTACCACAGCCACCAAAGGAGGACTAACAATGAACTTTGAAGATATGATTTACGATTTTATCGACAATCACCCGGGATGGACATGGATTTTGGCAAGACTGGTAATCTGCATTTGTGGTTGCGCTATTGCGACAATGTGCTTTTTTGCTTTGCTTGTGTTAGCTACACCATTTGTGCACATTCAAAATGGTGCAGGATGGGAAGCTTTTGCAACATGGCTGTGGTTGCCTTTAATTGCAACGGCTATTTGGGTGCTTGGCTCTATTATCATCTTGGTGTGGGATGAGGTGATTGAATGATGCAACGATGCGGTGAAAAGGCTTATGCTATGTGTCCGTATCGACATGAGTGCGGTACAAGGCATGAAGCAACATTCACGGAAAATTCGGACTGTGCCGTATTCAATCAGAAAGTGGACAGTATGCCCATGACAAATGCAGACCGAATCCGGGCTATGAACGATAAGGAATTGGCTTCGTTCCTTGCTGAAAGATATGTCAAAGAAAGTGTATTGCGGTTACAGGATGAAGGACATAACCCAACGGCAACACAAATCCGTGCTTTACATGAACGACTGTACATTACTTGGATGCGTTGGCTTAGACAGCCCGTGGAGGACTGACAATGGAAATCTACATTGCTATGGAAGAATCCTATAAGAACGGATATGCAAAGGGTTTTGAGGATGGAAAGAAAGCTGGTGTGAAGCATGGTCGGTGGATTGACCGATACAGTGGAAAGTATGCCAATCCACTTTATGATTGTTCCGAATGCAAGAATAGAGCACCATACAAGTTTGAAGATGATTCGCTTCATATTGGTTTGTGGTTGCAAGATTTGACGGACTACTGCCCTAACTGCGGTGCTTATATGAGAAAGGAAAACGAAAATGCAGACTGAAATCATTAAGATCAAAGGTGATTGGGAAGAAGTGGTCAATGACTGCCGGATGACTGTATCAAAGTCTGAACTTGGTCATGAGCCTTCAAAAGCCTTTAAGAAAGCAATTCTGATTTCTGAACATGATCCTATCCGGGATATCGAGATTAAGTTCAGATGGTCGAATATCAAATACTGGGTCGCAATGCACTGGAAGACCCATATCTGGAGAAGCAGAACAAACACTCAGCGCAATGACAGACAGGTCAACTATGATCGGAACAAAGCACCACAGGATTCTCTAGTCGAGTTTATCGGTGATGCCAACGCACAGCACTTGATTGATACCATGCGTAAAAGACTTTGCATGATGGCTGCAAAAGAAACCAGAGATTACGCAAAGGATTTGAAGGAAACGCTTCGTGAAGTCGAGCCGGAGTTATCCGATGTGCTTGTTCCTAATTGCGTGTATCGGTGCGGATGCCCTGAGAACGGAGAATGCAAGTTCTTCGAGAATGTTGTGCGGAAATATCCTGACATTGCAAACACTGACATCCAGAAGCGGTATGATGCGTTCAATAAGTTCTTCTATGGGGAGAGTGCTGATGGCAAAGAGAACGAAGATTGACTGCTGCCACAATTGCCCGGATAGGCAAGCTGATCCTAACTGTCATGGATTCTGCGAAACGTATTTACAACAGAAAGCAGAATACGATGAAACCAGAGCGGAAGCCAGAGAGATATACGAAATCAATCACGGAATCACTAACCAGATGATTGACTCATTTCTCAAGGTGCAGAAACGAAGAAACAAAAGGAGTTAATAATATGCGGTGCTTAGCGGAATTGAAACCCAAAAAGATTGTCGAGAACACTGTCGGCACAAGGGCGATCGAAGCTATGGAAGAAAGAGCAAGAATCGAAAATGTTACCATAGAAAAAATTATGAAAAAACTTTGCATCTCGATTCAAACGCTTACTCACTGGAAAAAAGGAGGGCAACCCTGTGCTTACTTCCTCCAACAGTTTGCGCTTAATGGGTACGACATCGACTATATCTTAACAGGTGAGAGCAAGCAAAAACTCAATATGGATGTCGATTCTGCGCTATGGGATACCATTGGCGGAAGAGCCGGACTTGCGATAAAAGCCTATGCACACAGAAACGGAACAACGATTCGCCAAGAATGCAAAGAATTGGGTGTTAATAACACTGTAATTCAGCGGTGGCAAGGTGAATATAATCCGTCTGGTACGGCATTACAGAAGATGGCTTTAAGGGGATATGATATACACTGGATTCTGACCGGGGAGGTAGGCAATGAAAATAATCCTTGATATTTCTGATGGTGTAATGTGTGCTTTCTTGAATGGTGTTCAAGTGAACGAAAATGGTGGCATGGAGATGTTCAGTCATCAGCTTGATATGGATGATCTGAAGGACGGAAAGGAAACCAAGCTGCCGAGAGAAAGGGAAAACAATGGCTAATGAGTATCTGAAAAAACTGGACAGGGTTCGACAGGAATGCTTCGTGGCTGGGTGTGAGATTACTGCACAGCAGATGGTCGATATGATGTGTCTGGTACTGCATGATCCGGAGATTATGGGTAAGGATGTATTCGGTGCTAAGAGATTGAGAAAGATTCATCAAGCTATGTACGAACTTGAGTCTAAGTATCACGATGCGTGGATACACAATCAAGAGTCCGATTACTACCAAGAAAAGCTGGACGCTAACCTGAGAGAAATCTTCGGTGATTCCTTTGAACCATTCAAGAAGCGGTATCCTCTTATGAAAGAGTGGAATTACAACAAGCCATACAAGAAAGGAAAGTAACATGAGAAGTATTGAGTATGTCCGGGAACATTTATCCAAGGAAGAACTGCTGTGTCAGCTTGCAGAGGAATGCGCTGAACTGGGTAAAGCTGCACTGAAGCTGAGAAGGGTTTACAGTGGTGAGAATCCTACTCCTGTCACAAGGGCAGAAGCGTTCCAGAACGTTATCGAAGAGATTGCAGATGTTACCCTGTGCCTTGAGGTGCTGGGATATAACGAATATGAGATTCAGCGTAACTGCGGTGAGATTTGGGCAGAGAAGTCCAGCAGATGGGCGAAACGGATGAAAGAGAAAGCTGGGGAGTAATAGACTCCTAGCTGGGATTGGAGGTGATAAGGTGAGGACAAAAAGTGATGCACTTGTATTTCTGGAAAGAGTCGAGTTGATAGATGCTATCGTCCACAATAAATTGATAGAAAGACAGCAATGGTCTGATCTGGCAGTGAGTATCACAGCGAATATGGGTGGCGAGAAAGTACAGTCATCTGGTTCACAATCAAAGATGGAAAATGCGGTCATCCGATGCCATGACATGGAGGCTGAAATCGACAGAGCGGTAGAAAAGCTGGTCAGAGAAAAACGAGAAATCGTAGCCACACTGGAAGAGTTAGATAGTCCGTCAGATTACAAGCTACTTCACATGAGGTACATACAGTATATCGAGTTAAAGGACATAGCTGCGAAGTGGGATAAGGACTACACCACAATCACAACTTATCATGGTAGGGCATTGCGGAATCTACAACTAATTTTGGATGCGAAATAAATGTTACCTTTAATCGATATTTTCAGTACAAAGTTAGGAAATTCAGTTGAATGTGACTGTTTAAGCTGATATCATATAGAATGAATAAGTGAGGGAAAGCACTTCGGGTAGTTGCAGCCGGGGTGCTTTTTTCTATTTATTTTCTCTCTATATCATAGGGTTGACCTGAACATGTATGACATAGGGCAATCCACAGGAATTGTCCATCGCCCTAAAGGGGTGTGGGCAAACCTGTGGGATGCTTGTATATGTAGGGAGAAAACTATAGTCCAATAAAGCAATTCTTCCCATTGCCGGGGCATGTGGTGCGTTTTATGAAAGCATGCGGAATGACAGTGCATACTAGTTTGGAAGAAATGCTTATGGAAGTCATGCTGCTAACTAGATGAAAAAGCGGTGGTTGGAAGTCCACCAGAATCCTGTAAATCCGTGAGATGGTGGGGATTAAGAAGACCGATAAACTGGTCAAAAACCTAGCACTGACAGCATGACAATATAAAAGGACAGACCACCTTCGGGCAATTTGGGTGGTCTTTTTACATTTAACAAGCACCAGCGGATTCTCTTTTTGCATGGGGGAAGATGATCCGTTAAATACCTACCTCCTTGTGGGGCGGTGCAATCGGCATCGCCTATGGTGCTACAAATCTATGAAAAGAGGTGAGAGAGTATGTTAACTGCAAAGCAAGAAGCATTCGTCCAAAATATCATACAGGGAATGAGCCAAGCGGATGCATACCGCTCTGCCTATGACACTAAGAGAATGACCGAGAAATCAGTGTGGGAGTCAGCAAGTAAGTTGATGGCTAACACCAAGGTCGCTACAAGGCTTTCCGAATTAAGAGAACAACTCTCTAATGAGAAGATAATGTCCGCTCAGAAGCGTCTGGAGTGGCTCACAGAACTAATTAAAAGTGATGATGCAAGTAACACAGACAAACTCAAGGCACTGGACATCATGAATAAGATGGATGGCGAGTATGTACAGAAGATAGCTGCGGAAGTGCAGACGGAAACTACGATCAATATAGAATTGGTTGATGACGAATGAATGTAAACATCAAGATATCCAAGAAGGTCTTTAATGATGTGTACCTTCCTTATCTGGATAACAAGGACAGATACCTAGTGTTCTATGGCGGTGGTTCTTCAGGTAAGAGTTACTTCATAGGACAGAGGTACATATACAAGCTGATCCATCCTGTGCGGTGCAATCTGTTGGTAGTAAGACAGACAGGTGACACCAACAGACGAAGTACATTCCCTCTGTTAAAGCAAGTTATCTCAAACTGGAATCTAGGCGATCACTTCAAGATAAACGAGAGTGATATGCGGATTGTCTGCAAGCTGACAGGCAACGAGGTAGCATTCGCTGGTCTGGATGACGTTGAGAAGATTAAGTCTATCACCTTTGCCAATGGCGAACTTACGGATATATGGGTGGAAGAAAGCACAGAATGTCTGGAACAGGACATCAACCAGTTAAAGGTTCGTCTGCGTGGTGGTAAGTCCAAGAAGCAGATGGTACTCAGCTTTAACCCTATCAATATACAACACTGGATAAAGAAACACTTCATCGACAGCGGACTGGCAACAGTCTGCTTTTCTACTTATAAGGACAACAAGTTCCTCACGGACGATGACCGAAAAGCACTGGAAGACCTGAAGCTGATAGATGAATACACCTATGAGGTCTACTGCTTGGGTAAGTGGGGCATCTTGGGCAAGACTGTATTCGATGCCAGAGCAATCCAAGCAAGACTGGAAACCATACCGAAGCCTATCAAGACTGGCTACTTCGAGTATGACTACGATGGCCTGCAACTTACAAATATCAAGTGGGTAAATGACAAGGATGGATACATAGAACTGTATGTACTGCCGAATCAGAGAAACTACACTGAGTTTGCTATTGGTGGTGATACCGCTGGCGAGGGCAGTGACTACTTTGTAGCGGATGTGATAGATGCAAAGACTGGCGATCAGGTCGCACACTTAAGACACCAGTTTGATGCAGACCAGTACACCAGACAAATTTTTTGCTTGGGTAAATACTACAAGGATGCACTGATTGGTATCGAAGCGAACTTTGACTCTTATCCAATCATGGAGTTACAGAGGTTAGGATATCCGAAGCAGTTTACCAGAACGGCACAGGACACCTACACAGGCAAGACAGAGAAGAGATTTGGTTTCAAGACCACTTCTCTGACAAGACCGACTATCATATCCAAACTGATAGAGATAGTCCGTGAGCATTGTGAAACGATTTGTAGCAAGGCAACGCTAGAGGAACTGTTAACTATCGTCCGCAATGAAAAGGGTCGTATAGAAGCACCACAGGGCGGTCACGATGACCAGATGATGTCACTGGCTATTGCACATCACATCAGAGAACAAGTGGTGTTTCCTAGTGATGTCATTGAGGTAAAACCGCAGCACCAGTTCAGCATTGAGAGAAAGATCGATGTTGTGTATGACTGGGGCGAGGAAATGACTATCGTATAGGAGGATAACATGGAAGTATTGCTATTACTGGTCATGGGCATCACGAACATGATGTGCTTTATGATCGGTGCTAGAGTGGGGCAGAAGGTAGTAAAGGGCGAGGAAGTCCAGATGCCTAGTGTCAATCCACTTGAGTTATACAGAGCACACGAAGCCAAGATGGAAGCAGAAAAGGAAAAGAACAGGATCGACACCATTCTGCAAAACATCGACAGATACGATGGAACTTCATCCGGGCAAGAAGATGTTCCAAGGGGGTGAATAAATGGATATTCAAGAAATCAAAGAAACTCCGATATGGGGATTATATGAGATAGGTCGAAACTATCACAGACGAACTGGCATCTATGTAGACACTGACCGAAACTACAGAATGTACAACGGCAATCAGTGGGAAGGTGCAAAGCTGGGAGATGTAGAGCCTGTCCAGAAGAACTTCATCAAACCTATCGTCAAGTACAAGCTGGCTGTTATCCATTCCAATCTGTATGCTATCAACTATTCCTCACAGAACTATGAGAACAGAGCATTCCGAAAGACTGCGGAACGTATCTGCGATATGTTGAACAACTTTGCATCCAGAGTATGGGAACAGGACAAGATGGACTTCAAGTTCCGAAGAGTCACCAAGGATGCAGCTATCAATGACGAGGGTATCATCTACGTTAACTTTGACCGGGAGAAGATGACTCCCATCAACGAGATCGTCAAGAAGAATGACATCTACTACGGCAACGAGAATGACGATGACATCCAGAGTCAGCCTTACATTCTGATCCGCAAGAGAATGCCTGTTGTCAACGCTATCGAACTGGCACACGGACTTGACTGCACCAACAAGGACGATTACTTCATTGGAGATAACGATACCTTTGAAGAGAGCGGTGAAGCATCCAAGGTCGAAGTGGACGATATGGTGACCATTGTCTACAAGATGTACAAGAAGAACGGCACTGTACACTTCTCTGTAGCATCCAGATGGGTGGATATCGTTGAGGACATTGACCTTGGTATTAGCCTTTATCCCATTGCGCACTTCAATTGGGAAGAGAAAGAAGGCAGTGCAAGAGGTGAAGGTGAGGTCAGATATCTCATTCCTAACCAGATCGAGGTAAACAGAACTGAGGTAAGACGAGTCCTTACTGTTAAGTATCAGGCATATCCTCAGAAGGTGGTCGATACTTCCAAGGTTGCCAATCCTCAAGCACTGAACACTGTCGGTGGTATGATCCGCACCAATGGTCAGCCTGTGGATGATGTGCATAAGATTGTGGGCACTATCCCTCCGGCACAGATGAGTCCTGATGTAGTCAAGCTACAGGAAGACTTGATTCAAGTTACCAGAGATTTGGCTGGTGCTGGTGATACCGCAACTGGTAACGTTAACCCTGAGTCCGCATCTGGTAGAGCAATTCTGGCAGTTCAGCAAGCATCTCAAGCACCTATGACGGAACAGAAGGAAACTGGCAAGAACTTCATTGAAGACTTGGCTAGAATCTGGCTGGAATACCTCATTGCTTATTCTGAGAATGGTGTGACTCTTGAGGAAACTGTCACTGATCCTCAGACTGGCGAGGAAATGGTACAGCTTGTTCCTATCCCTCAGACCGCTATGGAGCAGTTACAGGCAAGTGTGCGAATCGACATCACTCCCAAGGGTGTCTATGATAAGTTCGCACAGGAGCAGACCATTGAGAACTTGCTGACACAGGGATTCTTCAGCGCACAGAGAGTTGGAGAACTTGAAATCTATGCCAAGGTGCTGGACGATGATTCCGTTGCACCAAAGATAAAGATTGAAGAAGCAATCCAGCATATCCGTGAGGAACAGCGCAGAATCGCCATGATTGAAGCACAGGCACAGGCAATGCAACAGAGAGCGCAGCAGTTCCTTATGGGTGATCCTGATGAACAGGCTGGCATGATGGCAGATGCACAGACACAGCTTATGGCACAACAGGAACAGCCTATCGAGGGCGAAGAAGAGGTCGAGGAAGCAGAAGAAGAACTTCCTGAGCCTAAACTGGAAGGAGAATAAAATATGGCAACTGACCAAGACTGGCACTAAGACTGCAACTCCTATGGCAATGAAGAAGACTAAGACTCCTATCACTGGTGCTATTGGCGGTGCTGTTACTGGCGGTGTTGCTAAAAAGATGAACAAAACCGCAACTCCTATGAAGATGAAGAAGACTAGAACTCCTTTGAAGCCTACTTCTGGAGCAATGGGTGGCACTTCCGGCAACATCGCAAGTAATACCGCTAAGAAGAGATACTAAGAACTAAGCACTCAGCAATGGGTGCTTTTTCTATTTGTCCAGACAGGGATGACGTAAAAAGCACATGGAATTTGAGGGAACAAGCCTCGATTAAAAAGTAGGAAAGGAATCGTTATGGAGAACAACGAAAACTTTGTAGTTGAAACTACTGAAAATGTGGAGCAGACCACAGAACAAACCCCTATCAAGACATACACTCAGGAAGAAGTGGATGCCATTGTGGGCAAACGCATTGCCAGAAAAGAAGCAAAGATTCGCAAGGAATATGACCGCAAGTACGGCAACCTAGAAGAAGTGCTTCGTGCTGGCACTGGCAAGGAAAGTGTTGAGGAGATTACAGATACCTTTGCTGACTTCTATCAGAAGAAGGGCATCCAGATTCGGAAAGAGCCTAAGTATTCTGACAAGGATATCGAAGTGCTGGCAAAGGCTGAAGCTGAAGACATCATCCGTTCTGGCTATGAGGAAGTGGTGGAGGAAGTTGACCGACTGACTGAGTTGGGTGTAGCAAACATGACTCCCCGTGAGAAAGCAGTTTTCAAGGCACTGGCTGAACATAGACAGAGTGCTGAAAGAGGTATTGAACTGTCCAAGATTGGTGTGACCGAGGATGTCTATGGCAGTAAGGAGTTCACAGACTTCGCATCTAAGTTCAATCCTAACACTCCTATTTCCGATATCTACGATATCTATTCAAAAACACAACCTAAGAAAGAAATCAGAACTATGGGAAGCATGAAGAACAGCAATTCCACTGATAGCGGTGTGAAGGACTTCTATACTCCAGAGGAAGCAAGGAAGTTCACTAAAAAGGACTACGATAATAATCCGGCACTGTTTAAGGCTGTTGAAAAGTCCATGCTGAAGTGGAAACGTTAAATATGCTTCCCTTCCCTAAAGAAAGGAAGGAATAATAATGGTTACTAATTTTATTCAGCAGATTTGGTCTAAGAAGATTCAGGACGATCTGGAACTGAAGTGCAAGCTGGTTGACAATTGTCTGCGTGACTATGAGGGCGATTGCAAGTACGCTCAGTCTGTTAAGATTCTTGGTGTTGGTGAGCCTACCATCGGTGCTTACGATGGCTCTAAGGACATCACCATCGAAGATATGACCGACAAGGGTCAGATTCTGACCATCGATCAGGCTAACTACTTCGCATTCTATGTCGATGATGTGGATCAGGCACAGTCCGTTCCCGGTCTGAAGGAAAAGTATCAGGAGAAGGCTGTTCATGGTCTGGCCGTTGCTCGTGACACCTACGTTGCAACTCTGATTGCATCTGCTACCAACACTACCAATGTCACTCTGACTGAGGAAGGTGTCAAGAAGGGTGTTGACGAAGCTATCGTTGCACTGCGTGAGCGCAACTTCGATGAGGATGGCGTCATCGAGATGACTCCTGCTTTCTACAACCTGTTCAAGAATCATCTGATCACTCTGTCCACCAACAACCCTGAACTGATCAAGAAGGGTGTTGTCGGTATGTACGATAACTTCGAGTGCATCATGTCCAACAACCTGAAGACTCCTTGCGACATCCGTGGCAAGAAGGCTATCGCATTCGCTGGTCAGATCAACGAGGTTGAAGCACTGCGTGCCGAGAAGCGTTTCAAGGACATCGTTCGTGGTCTGGATACCTTCGGTGCTAAGGTCATCGATGAGAACCGCATTCAGGTTCTGAAGACTGCTTAAGAAAAAGGCATTAAACTGCCCCAAATAAGGGGAATACGATGCGTATAGCATAATGCCGGGAGGGGAATGGGGAAACTCATTCCCCTCTTTTCGTGAATATAGGGGAACTGTATTGACGAAAGGAAGGAGGAACTAAATGAATTTTATCAGAAAGCCTAGTATTGACCTCTATCCCGGCATCCGGGTAGACAAGGATACTGTACTGGAATACAAGAACGAGAATGTGAAGCAGACAGTCAAGAATCTGGTTCTGCATTCCGTTACCAAGATTAAAGGTGATGGTTTTAAGAGCAAGTATGACACCACCATTGAACTTAAGGAAGGAGATATTCTTATCTTTGAGGACGATGGTCGTGGCTATATTAAGCCTGTAGAGCAGTTCGTGACCATCGCAGAAGCTATTGAAGACCTGACTAACATCAAGGATTTGGGTGGTGAGTAAATGTTTACTATCAATGACGATTTATCCATCTATGCAACCAGAGGTGACACTGTATTCTTCACTGTAACGGCAGAGGAAAATGGTGTGCCTTACTACTTTGAAGCTGGTGATGTGCTGAGAATGAAAATCTACGGCAAGAAGGATGCCGAGAGTGTAGTTCTTGAGAAGGATTTCCCTGTCACTGCCAGAACGGATAAGTTCACGATCCTCTTAACTGAGGAAGATACCAAGATTGGCGAAGTCATTTCCAAACCTGTAGACTACTGGTATGAGATTGAACTGAATCCCTATACCAATCCTCAGACCATTATCGGTTATGACGATGACGGAGCAAAGATTTTCAAGTTGTTCCCCGAAGGTGCTGACTCTGAAGAGCCGGAAGTTGATCCTGAAGATATTCCTGTTGTCGATATCGAACTGGACATGACTTCCCCTCGTCCTGTGCAGAATCAAGCTATTGCAAGAGCCGTTGTGAATCTGGAAGCTGCTATCAAGGTAACGGAACAGGAAGTTGTTGCAAATACAAAAAATACTTCAAACAAGGTCGCACAGGTTGAAGAGAAGATTGATGCTGAAAAAGCAAGAATTGATAATCTTGTTTCTTCTCCTTCTCCTAATGATGCAGAACTGATTGACATCCGTGTTGGTGTGGATGGAAAGGTTTATGCTTCCGCTGGCACAGCAGTCAGAGAACAGATTTCCTTACTGTCTGGTGAAACCAACGCATTAAAAACTACTCTTGCCATTGATTTGATGTATGGTAGCGTTACAAATGGCGAGGATGAAGAAACTACGGCTCGTGTACGCTTTGTTAATAAGGTCAAGGCAAACAAATCCGTAGTTCACATGGTTGCCAATGATGCCTATTACTATGGCTACTCTGTTTATGATGAAAACGGAATCTTCGATGGTGTAGATCACGGCTGGAATCCTATGGATGGCAAGCCTATCCGCATCAACTCTGGTTATTTCAAAATGAACTTCAGAAAAGCGGAGAACGGAACTATGTCCTATGATGACATGGCTGCTCTGAAGAACTATGTATATATCAGCCAGTACACTCTTTTGGAAGATGTCGAGCAGATCAGAAATGATATGGCAGAGGGTGCTACTCTGATTGCACCTTATGAGTTGGAACTTGGTACTTTTTCGGATGGCGAGAAGAACTACCACACTGGACGTTGCCGATTTGTCGAAATGGTAGAAGTCAATGAGAAGACAGAAGTATCCGTAGCAATGGATGGCAATTATCTGTATGGATATTGTTTCTACAATGAGAACGGTGTTTATGACGGTGTAGATAATGATTGGCTTTCTGCTTACAATAAGCCTGTTGTGACATTTGAAGCAAAGGGTTATGTGGCATTCAACTTCCGCAGGGTAGATGACGCATCTATTACTGAAGATGACATTGTTTCTATCTCCCATCTCTTGACAATCAAAACTCAGAAAACTCTTCTTGATCTTGATGAAGATATCAAGGTGTTGGAGGAAAGAGTAAAAAGCATCTCTCCTACCAACACAGCCATCAACTCTATCAATGTTGAGTATGGTCGAGAAAAGGGTGCATCCTATGTATTTGTTAGGATTCCTAAAGCCACAAACGAAGGTAAAACATTAAGCCCTAAACTGCACCTGACATCTGTCGATGGTAGCGTTGATGGTAGCAAAGTATCTGCTCTGGCATTCGCAAAGAGAAGCAACCCCATCTTCACGATGAATGCTGGTCTGTTTAATACAACCAATATGCAGCCTGTCGGTCAGACTATTATTGATGGTGTGTCTTATGTGAACACTCCTATGGTTGACGATATGGGTTCTCCTATCAGTGAGCAGGAATGCTATCCTCTCTGTATCGATGCGAACGGCAATCTGAGCGCACCTTATACAAGAAATGTTGATACCTCTGATATGATTGCAGATGGTGTGGTATATGCGGTTACTGGATGGGGTAAGGTCGTTGATAACTTCAAGCCTTGCTCCGATACTGTAGATAACGAGATCGTCCATGCCGAAACCTACATCCGTCAGATTATTGGTCAGTTCCAGAATGGTGACTACTTCGTTTGTACTGTGGATAAGTCCAGAGGTTCTGTAGAAAACGAAGCTGGCATGACCTATGCTGACTTGGCGCAGCTTCTGGTAGACAAGGGCGTTAAGTTTGCTTATTCCCTTGACGGAGGTGGCAGTGCTGAAACTGTTATCGGTGTACGGCAACTTAATCCTATCTACGAAGGTACTGCTGGTCGTGCTGTTCCTACTGTAATTACTTTTGAATAACTGACAAAGCACCATCCTCCGGGGTGGTGCTTTTCTCATAGAAAGGAGCGAAATATATGAGTGTGACTGGAAGCGCATCTTCCACCAATAACCTCAACTGTTTGAAGGGTAAAATCAAATCTCTTTCTCCTTATGCAGTGGATAAGACTCTCTCCGTTGAGGGTGCAAGTGCAGATGCAATGTCCGTAGGCGAAGCACTGGAAAAGAAGGTCAGCTATACCGATATCGTTGACAATATCGTGACCAGTGAAGCCAATGTTCCCCTGTCTGCCAAACAGGGTGTGGTGCTGAAGAAGTTCATCGATACTCTGCAAGTCAATACGGAAGAATCCTTTGCTAATACGGAGCGGACTATCTCTGAGTTAAGCGAATCCCTCAAGGGTGCGCAGAACAGCGCAGATAACGCACAGACTACGGCTGATAATGCGCAGATGTCCGCTGATGATGCCAAGACCACTGCTGACAAGGCAATTGCTGATGCACTGCCTAAGTTGGGTGGTGTAATGGAAGGTGACATCGACATGGGCGGTTTTAAGTTGGTCGGTCTGAGTGATCCTACCAATAACAACGAAGCGGTCAATAAAGCCTACGCAGATCAGATTGATACCAAGGTAAGAGAAGTCAAATATGGCGGTACTGGCAAGTCCTCTGTAACTGCTGGTAGTTTCCTTGTCGGTGATGGTACGGATGCACTGGTGGAAAAGACTCCTGAAGAAGTTGCAAAGATGCTTCCCATCTCCGCTGGTGGCGGTCTGACGATTACCAAGCTGTGGGAAAATGCTTCTCCTGCGAGTACCTTCGCTGCGCAGACTGTTACTATCGAAGGTCTGAGTGAATATCCTTATATCGGCATCAACTTCAACTGGATACAGGGTACTGAGTTGCAGATTTCTGGAATCCAGACTTTCATCAATAGTGACCTGTTTCTTCACTGGGCTTTTATGAGTGCCAAAACTGGTAATTATCACAGACCTTTCAATATCTCTGGTGATGGTCTAGTGTTTACTGCTGGTGAAGGAAGCAACACTGGCAAGTCGGTCATTCCTTTCCAAATTTACGGCATTAAGTAAGGAGGGATATTATGTACGCATTGAATTTAGGCGAAAACGGACGAATCCTGTCCGCTACTTATCCGCAGTATTCCTCTGCTGATTCCGTTATCGTTGCAACTCTGCCGGAGGGTGATATCTCTGAGTACCGCTATGAGAACGGAGCATTCGTGCATGATCCTCTGCCCATTGCGGAAACGGAAGCAAACGCAGACGAAGTATTAAATACTCTTTTGGGGGTGTAAGTTATGAATAGATTACAGGCAGCAGAACAGTTAAGAAAAGCATTGCAGATGTTCGCTGTTACCCTTACAGAAGACAAGGCAATGGAAGTCGCATCTGTATTTGACGAGTGGGAAGTCGGCAAACGTTATGAGATTGGTGACTATTGCACCTACGGAGTAAACTCTGTCGGTGATCCCCAGCTTTACAAGTGCATTATCGAAAACACTTCCCAAGCCGACTGGACTCCTTCTACCAGTCCTTCCCTGTTCACTCCTATCGGTCTGGACGATGAAGGATATCCTGTCTGGTCACAGCCTACTGGAGCGCACGATGCTTATAACACAGGAGATATCGTCAACTACAACGGCACTCTGTATAAGTGTCTGATGGATGGCAACACCTATTCTCCTGATGCTTACCCGGCTGGCTGGGAGGTGGTGTCTGAATGACACTGAAGGAAATGAAAAAGAAGGTACTTGGTCTGATTGAAGAACTGAATCCTCTCAGTGAGTATCTGACGGATGATCCGGATATCTCTACGAAGATAAACGATGTCATCAATCAGATTCTCTATGAGTTGGCACGATTCAAGAAGATTCCCAAGTACATTGAAATGGAAGTATCTGAAGGTGATGTAATTGATTTCGCTGCTATCGAGAAAGAATGCGGTTATGAAATCTATCAGATCGATTTGGTTTGCGGTGTTCGCTATGTTCCCAAAGCAAACGGCACTGTGCTGAAGATGCTGGGAAGTGGTACTGCGGAAATCGACTGCTATGTCTATCCTGAGCGAATCACTGAGAAGACCAACGGCAGTTACGAATTTGAACTGAGTCCAGATGCCCTTGAGATCATGCCTTATGGTGTAGCTGGTGACCTACTGAAGAGTGATGTGTCTACGGACTACGGCACTATCTACTCCAACAGATACAACGAGATGCTTCAAAGACTTGACCACAGATATCAGATGCCCACTATCACTATCGAAGGTGGTCTATCGATATGACAGAAATATGGAAAGATATCACAGGGTATGAAGGACGTTATCAAGTCAGTAACTTCGGTAGGGTCAAAAGACTTTTGAAGAACGGCAATGAGAAGTTTTTGTCCGGCAAAAAAGACAAAGATGGATATATCGAAATTATTCTTTCAGCGAATCAAAGAAAGAAATATTTTCGCTTACACAGACTTGTCGCAGATGCTTTTATTCCAAATCCAGAAAATAAGCCACAAATCAACCATAAGGATAGAAATAAGAAGAACAATTCTGTTGCTAATCTGGAATGGGTAACTTGTTCTGAAAATGTTGTCCATTCTTTTGAGACTGGCAGAAAAATCTATAAAAGACCTATCGTTCAGTACACTAAAAACATGGAGGTTGTTTCTTACTGGAACAGCATCCGTGAAGCTGGGCGAAGTCTTAACATTGCTGTAAATAATATAAGTTCCTGTTGCGGTGGTAAGTTGCCATCAGCAGGCGGTTACATTTGGCGGTATCAGGAGGTGAGGTCTAATGGCTGATATGGTTTCCAGAGTTTATAGTGGTTTTCGTGGTGTTGACTTTCGTGGTGAGGATATCAATCTTGTAAGAAGTCCAGACTCCTTGAATGTGTGGAAGGACTACAAGGAAATCGACAGCATCCGTACCAGACCGGGAATGGTGCTTAATACGGACTTTGACGAGCCTGTGTACGGCATTTTCTTCTTCAACGATAAAATGCTTGTCCATAGCGGAACGAAGCTGTACAAGGTCACCAGCGGTGTCAAGACTTTGCTTTACTCCGGTCTGAAAGCTGCGGTGAGCGACAGCTTCATTTACGATAATGTCTGGTACTTCAAGGATGGCAAGAACTACCTTCAGTATGATGGTTCTACTATTAAAGAGGTGGTGGGTTACATTCCCACTACCTCTATTGCAAGAAAACCTGCTGGTGGCGGTTCTATGCACCAAGATATCAACTTGCTGTCCAATAAGAGAATCAACACCTTTCTGGCTGACGGAACGAGCAAAGAGTATTTCCTCGATGCTCAGAATATCGATGCCAGCTATAAGCCTGTTGTAAAGGTCAATGACAAGACTGTTTCCAGTTTCACTGTTGACTACAAGAAAGGCAAAATCACTTTTTCCACTGCACCTTCTGCACCTCTGACTGACGGACAGGATAACGTTTCCATCCAGTTCCAGAAAGAGGTCAGCGGATACGCAGATAGAATCAAGAAATGCACTCTGTTACAGGTATTCGATAACAGGGTGTTTTTTTCTGGCAATAAAGACTTTCCCAATACTGTCTGGCATTGCAGTCTGAACGATCCCTCTTATTGCAGTGACTTGGACTACTATCACGAAGGTCTGGATAACGCTGCCGTTAAGGGATTGGTAGCTGGCAACAACGCACTGTGGGTCTTCCGTGAGCCTTCTCAGGCGAATACTACAGTGTTTTATCATACACCTACCATCGACTCTGACTACGGCAAAATCTATCCTTCTCAGCACTCCAGTGTCACCACAGGCTGTGTAGGAAAGGCTATCAACTTCAACGATGATATCATCTTCTTCTCTGACAGAGGAATGGAAGGTATCAGCGGTGATATCACTACGGAACAGGTTCTGGCACACAGAAGTTCTCTGGTCGATAGAAAGATGATTGCTGAAGCCAATTACAAGGACATGGTTCTGGCAGAGTGGGAAGGTTATCTGTTTGTCTTTATCGGCAGTAAGGCATATCTGGCTGACAGTCGTGCCATGTTCACGAACGAGAATCATACAGAGTACGAGTGGTTCTATTGGGATTTGGGCAAGGACATCACTTGTTCCAGAGTCGATAGGGGTGTCCTTTACTTAGGAACTGAGGATGGTGTCTACACGCTGACCGACAATTCCTGTAACGTTGAAAGCTATTGGGTCACTCCGAAAGACAAATTCAAGAGTCCTAACAAGCAGAAGACCACCAATAAACGTGGCTGTGTTGTCGAAGCGAATGGAGATATCTCTGTCTACGCAAAACTTGAGGATACAGACTTTGAGTTGATTGGTAACTACGAGAAAGTCACGGACTATTTTGTGAGTCGAATCAAGCGGAAGAAGTTCAAAGACCTTCAGCTTAAGTTCCACTCGCAGACCAGATTTAGCCTTGAAGCAGTCACCATTGAGGTATTCATTGGTGGATATATAAAGAGGTGATATAAATGGCAACTGAATACGATATCAACTACGATGACCAGAGATTTCAAGATGTAGAAGCAGACAAGAAACAGGCAATGTCTGAGAACGAAAAACTTTACTCTGGCATGATCAACGACTCTGATAAATACTACCAAGCACAAATCGATGCTTCCAAACAGTGGGCAGATACGCAGACCAAACTCCAGAACGAGCAGACCGACTTCGCTATCCAGCAGATCGAACAGCAGAAAGCTGAAGCGAAGAAGGACTACACCAAGGAGCAGTCCGGTGCTTACGTTGACTGGCAGAAGCAGAGCGACCAGCATGGTGTCCGGGCAGAGCAGATTGCCGATATGGGTATGCAGAATACTGGCTATGCTGAATCCGCACAGGTCAGTATGTACAACACTTACCAGAATCGAGTCGCAACTGCAAGAGAGTCCTATAACCGGGCATTGCAGAACTACAACAATTCCATTACACAGGCTAGATTGCAGAATAACTCTGCACTGGCTGAGATCGCATATCAGGCACTTCAGCAGCAGCTTGAACTTAGCTTACAGGGATTCCAGTACAAGAATCAGCTTCTTCTGGATAAGGCAAACCAGAAACTCACCATCGAGAACAATTACTACAATCGTTATCAGGATGTCCTTTCTCAGATCAATACCGAGAATGCACTTGCTGAACAGATTCGTCAGTTCAATACAAGCCTTGCTGAAGAACAAAGACAGTTCAATCAGCTACATCCTGTTAGCACTGGCAGTTCCAGTGGTGGCAGTGGCGGTTCTAGCAGAAGCAGCAAGAAGTCTTCCAGTGGTAAAAAATCGAGCGGTGGAAATGGTAATCTCAAAGTCAAAGAAAACAACAATAGCAAAAAATCCAGTAGTTCTTGGGGTTCTGCCCTTCCTAAAGATACCGCTCAGAGCCTTCTTGATATAGATGGACCGGCAAGTCCTAGTAACATTGCAAAGAGAGAAGCATCTGGCACTGTCAAGAGAGTTACCAATCCTGCAACTGGCAACACAGTTTTCAAACAAACTATACCTACAGGTTTCGGACCTTACATGGAAAAGAAACTGAAAGATTTAGGTTTTAAGTAAATTTGGAGGTGATATGTGAATGGGTTGGGAGGATGTTTACAAACAAACATTAAAGAAAGAACTTGAGCAGAAAGCATCCAACAAATCTACTTCTCCAAGCACCAGTAAGAAAACAACTACTGGCTCTTCTAACAAAAAGAAGAAAAAGTCTTACATGGACACCTACGAATCTATCCTTGCTAACGAACTGGTTGATCGTGATGTAAGTTTTGATAACAATCTTACTCCTGTTTCAAACAGAGTGACGAGCAGAATGACCACCACTAATAGTGAGGATAAGAAACGGACTTGGTTTCAGAAGGGTTTGTTTGAAGATGGTTACGACTTTGGTGATGTCACTAGAACTATCTTAGGTACTGCAACGGATGTAGTCGAGAATCTTGGTTCTGGCATCATGGGTTTGGGCGAGGCTACTGTTGACACACTGGCATACCTTGCTCCGTTTGCCGAAAACGCACAGTTCTACCAGAATGGTGGCGGTTATAACCCGGAACTTCAGAAACAGCACGAAAAGATGGTAGAGCAGTCCAAGAAGGACTTGGGCAAGTTTATTGCCAAGGACTTCGTTGATGAGGAAGCTGTCGCAAGAGCAATCATTTCTGATCCTGCCAGAATGGTTGGTGTCGATTCTGAAGCACATTCTGTATTTGGTGAGAAATCTGACTCTGTTATTCAGTCTGGCGGTCAGCTTGCTGCACAGCTTGGTTTGCAGGCTGTCGGTGTTCCTTGGTGGGTAACATCTGGTGTGTCCGCATTCGGCAGTGAAGCTGAGAATGCTATGAACGAGGGTGCTACCTACGAAGAAGCTGGTGTCAGCGGTGCTATCACTGCAAGTGCTGAAATCCTTACTGAAAAACTTTCTGGTGGTATCAAGTTCGGTGGCAAAACTGTTGACGATTTGCTGACCAAGCAGATTGCAAGAGGTATCTCCAATAAGTACCTCAGAACGGCTGCAAAGTTAGGTCTGGATGTGGTAGGTGAAGGTGCTGAAGAATGGATATCCGAGGATATCGGCAGATTCGGTCAGTGGCTTACCTATCGTGACGAGGAAGAACTGAAAGAGTTGCTGTTCTCCGAGGAAGCAATGGATGCCAAGATCGAAGCGTTCATCGGTGGTGCTGCCCTTGGTGGCTTCAGTGGTACTGTCAAGGCAGTCAAGGACACCAAGAAGGGTACTGACTATGCTTCTCAGATGACTGCCAACGAGCAGAAGGTAGTCGATAAAATCATCAAGGACATGGTCGCAGAGGAATCCAAGAAGGGCGAAGTCAGCAAGAAGCGGAAGAACGAAATCTATGATCAGGTTGTCGAAGGTATGGAGAAGGGTGACATCTCCATCGATACCATTGAGGAAATCCTTGGTGGTGAAACCTACAAGACCTACAAGGATGCTGTCGATAAGGAAACTGGTGTGCTGAAAGAGTTCTCTGAACTGTATAAGGGTGAGGAACTGAATCAGCAGATCAATGACTTCCTTGAAAACGCTGAGAGCAAGAAAATCAAACAGCAACTCAGAGATGAAGTTCTGAACATGGTCAAGGGTGACCGACTGGTCGAAAGTTATAACGAACGAGCCAGACGAGGACAGAAGTACGAAGCTGATGTGACTCAGTACGATGAGAAGCAGAGAGCGGTAGTTCAGAAAGCTATCGACTCCGGTGTGCTGAACAACACCAGAAGGTCGCATGAATTTGTTGACCTGATTGCAAAGCTGTCCGCTGATAAGGGTGTTTCTTTCGACTTTGTAAATAACGAAAAGCTGAAGGGTTCTATTTACGCAGTCGAAGGTAAGACTGTCAATGGTTTCGTTGCCGAAGATGGCAGTGTTACCCTTAACATGGACTCTAAAAAATCCCTTAACTCCGTTGCTGGTCATGAGATCACTCATGTTCTGGAAGGTACGGAGTTATACGATGCTCTGCAAGACTTTGCCTTTGAGTATGCCAAAACCAAGAAATCCAGTGACAGTAAGTTCGATAACGAGTACATGGAAAGACTGTACAATACCAGACTCCTGTACAAGAATGTCAAGGGATACCAAGGTGTCGAGGGATTCAACAAAATCAAGCAAGAAGTTGTAGCTGACCTTGTAGGTGACTATCTGTTTACCGATGCCGACTTTGTTAAGAATCTGTCTGCGAAGAATAAGAATGTCTTCCAGAAGATGTTCGATGAAATCAAGTATCTGTGCAAGGTAGCTACTGCTGGCAGCAAGGAACAAAAAGCATTGCTTGAAGTCAAGAGAGCATTCGAGGAAGCATACCGGGCAGATAGCAAGGCAGAGTCTGGTACTGTTAAGCATTCCATCTCTGACTCCAACGGCAGACAGCTTACCAAAGAACAGCAAGAGTATTTCAAGGACTCCAAGGTTCGTGACGAGAACGGCAATCTGAAGGTCATGTATCATGGTTCACAGGATGCAGGATTCCATGTGTTCGACAGCAAGTTCTCTGACGATGACATGAGCTTCTTCTTTGTTGACAGCAACGATGTAGCTGCTTCTTATAGCGGAACGACTGAAACATACGAAGCAAAGACGATTCGTACTGCTGATGATATGAGAAACTTCCTCCAAAGCATCGGATATGAAGGCTATGAGGTCTTCGAGGAAGGCGAAAACCATTGGATTGAGCAGGACGGTGATTATGTTGCTGGTGGTAAAACTTGGCAAGAGCTTTACGATGAATTCTGCTGGTATGAAGGAATTGGCGAAGGTGATGCCAACTACAAGGTTTATCTGAATCTGAAGAATCCTCTGGAAGTGGATGCCCAGGGTAGAAACTGGAACAGAGTAGGTCGTGAGTTCTCCCAGGAACTTTACGATAAATACATGACCTTGACGGATGCGGAAAAGGAAGCACTTGTGGATGCGACAAAATGGGAAGACTTCGGTGCTTTTAGGGATGAAGTAACCGAAGCGGTTGAGGCAGCATCTAATCCTGCAAGATATGGTGGTCATGTAGACGATTATTCAAAGGCTATTGCCAGTGCTGTAAACAAATTGAGGAACAGCAAGGGCGAACTTGATATGTACACGCTTCATTATTTCGCCACTGAAAATTTTGCAGAGGATGTAATCCGGGAAGATGCGACTGTTTGGCTGAAGACCAGAGACTATGCACAGAAAGCCAAGGCAGAGGGCTATGATGGTGTTATCTTCAAGAACATTGTCGATCTTGGTCAATATGGTGGAGATCGCACTCCTGCGACTGTCGCAATTGCATTTGATTCCAACCAAATCAAGTCTGTAGCAAATGCAAAACCTACCGCTGATCCTGATATCCGTTATTCCATCTCCGACTCCAACGGCAGACAGCTTACCAAAGAACAGCAAGAGTATTTCAAGGACTCCAAGGTTCGTGACGAAAACGGTAGTCTACAGGTTATGTATCATGGATCGCCTGAAAGTTTTACCGTATTTGACAAGAAGAAAGCAAAGTCTAGTGGTCTGTACGGCAGAGGTTTCTATTTCACGAATAGTGATTCCCATGCAAAACAGTATGGTAATACCTACGAAGTGTATCTGAATATCACCAATCCGCTGCAGAACGGCACAAATGATATCACAAAAGACCAGTTAAGGAAGTTCGTTGAAGCTATTGCCGAGGACGAAGACTACGGCATTGAGAACTACGGTTATGAGGCAACTGTTGACAGTGTAACAAACAATGTTTTCGGCAAGGGCGATTTTGCAATGCTCATGGATATCAATGTCACATGCGTTGGTAACATGGTTGAAGCAATCGAGCTTTTTAACAAGGTGAACGGTACAGGGTATAACGGTATCATCGCACCTACTGAAACGGTAGCTTTTTATCCTGAACAGATCAAGGAAGTTGTGAACAAAAAGCCTACGGCAGATAAGGATATCCGTTTCTCCCTGTCTGAATCGAGTGACGTACCGCAGTCCTACGGCAACTACAACATCTACGGCAAGGATGTTGCTTACGATCCTACTATTGAAGACATTGCTCCTGTAAGAACGGATGCCAAAGCGGAAACCAAAGTGGCTATTTCCAAAGAGGAAACAACCACTGATGGCATTGCTCCGACTAAGGAAGAGGACACTGCTCCTGTTGGAACTGTTTCCAATACGGAAAACGTTGATGCTCCTGTGGATGTGGCGAACAGCCCTGTGCTGAAACGACTTAACCAGAAGCTGACTAACACGCAGACAGAACTTGCCAACAACGAGAAACTGCGTGAAGAGTCCGCTCGTTCTTTCGATGAGAAGATTGCAGAAGCAAAGGCACAGCTTGATGCGAAGAAAAACAAGGACACCAAGGTTGCCAACAATCTCAAGAGAAGAATTGAAAGACTGGAAAGACTCAAGGCAGACAGAGATGCTGAGTACGCAAAGCGGATCGGTAGCATCAAGTCCAGAGTCAACAACATCGAAACTGACATTCAGAAGTATCATCCCGGTCTTGACAGGGCAGAGAAAGCTATCGCACGAATCGACAAGATTCTGGAATCCGATAAGGCTGTTCTTATGGAAGAGTACAACCAGAAAAAAGAACAGCTTGCGGATAAGGACTCTTACATCAGTCAAAAGGCAACGGAACTGTACAATGAAATCCGTAAGCTGAAAAAGGGTGTGAGAGCATCTGAACAGCTTGGTTATCTGCTGGATCATGGCTATGAGTGGAGTGCTATCAAATCTGCACTGATCAACATCAAGCACACTCCCGGTGGAACAGTGAACATCAATTCCGAAGCGGAGTCTGTTGCAAGAGAGATGCTGAATGATGACTACGAAAACAGTCAGTATACTTTGGAAGAAGAATATCTGAAGAAAATTGATGAACTGGAATCCAAAGCAGACGAGAAGCGCAAAGCTGCAAGTGTTGCAAATCAGCGCAAAATGAAAATGGAAGAGCATTCCAAACTGTGGGAAAGACTTATCGGTGATACCTCTACTTGGAAAGATATGTCTTTGGGTCTGTCTTACAAGACCAAGACTCTGAGAAGAATCTTGCGGAAAGTGGTCAAGGATGCCAGTGGCAATGCGGATATCCAGAAAGCAGATGCAATCTACGATGAACTAGAAACCAAGTATGACCGCAACGAAGCACAACTCAAGAGAGAATCTCAAAAGCTGAAAGAAGTATTCTTCGAACTTGGTCTTAACCATGCGGAAGACACTTATGCTCATATGCTTGGCGAACTGCGACACAATCCAGAAACCACCTTGACCGAGGAAGTTGTCAAAGAGTATTACGATGCTCATAAGGACAAAATCAATACGGACAAGGTCAATAAAGCTATCTCCGAAGCAAGAAAGACCTTCGATAATTTGCTTATCCGGGTGAACGAGGTCTTGAGAGAACAGGGCATGAAGGAAATCCCTTACAGAAAGGGTTACTTCCCTCACTTCACCAATCCTAAACAGGGTTGGCTTGCTAAACTCTTAAACTGGAAGACTATCGACAATGAGATTCCTACAAGCATTGCCGGACTTACCGAAGAATTTACACCACAGCGAAGCTGGCAGCCTTTCAACAAACAGCGAATGGGAGATAAGACCGACTACTCTCTGTACCAAGGTTTGGATACCTACATTCATGGTGCGCTGGACTGGATTTACCACATCGATGACTTGCAGAGTCGAAGAGCATTGGAAAACTACCTCCGCTATACGCATAGCAAGGAAGGTGTCAAAGCGAAAATCGATGAAATCAAAGCCAATGACTCCTACGATGCCGAGGAAACTCAGAAGATGATCGAAGCGGTACTGGACGAAGCAAACAATCCTTTGAATGGTCTTGTTATAGAACTGAGGAATAGAACGAACACACTCGCTAACAAGAAGTCCTCGTTGGACAGAGCATTAGAGGAGAAAACGAATAGAAAAATCTATTCCACTATGACCAATCTGAACAACCGCATTACTGCGAACCAGGTGGTCGGCAGCTTCTCCTCTGCATTGACGAACTTCATCCCTATGGTGCAGTCTTGGCATCAGGTTTCTCCTTACTTCACAGTAAGAGGTCTTGGTGATTTCGTTCGTTCTACTGTTAAGGATGATGGAATCGTTGCGAAGTCCGATTATCTGACTAACCGACTTATGGAGGAAGAGAAACTTTACCAGACCGGGTGGGATAAGGTATCGGATAAAGCTGCGTTCATGATGAATGTGGTTGACAACATTACTTCCCAAACAGTCTGGAGATCGAAGTACCTTCAGAATATCAAGGAAGGAATGAGCGAGAGTCAAGCAATCAAGGATGCAGACCAGTTTGCCAAGAATCTTATGGCTGGTCGAAGCAGAGGTAATGCTCCCACTATTTTTGATGCGAAGAATCCTTTTGTCAAAATCTTCACGGCATTCCAGCTTGAGGTGGCTAACCAGTACGGATACATGCTTGAGGATGTTCCACAAGACTCTAAGAGCAAAACCAGACTGGTAAAGGGTTATGCAACTGCGTTCCTTGGTGCGTATATGTACAATGCGCTTTATTCTTCTCTGGTTGGCAGAGATGCTGCATTTGATCCGATTGCAATTGTTGAAGATTTGCTCAAAGACCTGTTCGATGACGAGGAAGAGCCGAAAGATATCATCATGAATCTGGCAAACAATGTCATTGAGGAAGTTCCTTTTGTCGGTGGTCTTATTGGTGGTGGTCGAATTCCTATGTCTTCGGCATTCCCTTATAGCGGATACACAAATCCTTTTGAAAGTATGCTGACAGATGTGAGCGAGGGGAATGGGAAGAACTTCGGCAAGGAACTGCTGAAACCTCTGTACTATCTGGCAATGCCTGTTGCTGGTGGTCAGATTAAGAAGACTGTCGAGGGTCTGAGTATGTTCTCTGATGATCATCCGATAGCTGGTTCTTATACTGCCAGCGGTAATCTGAGATTCCCTGTCGAAAAAACCATCGGCAACGTAGTCCAAGCTGGTCTGTTTGGTCAGTATGCAAGCAAGAGTGCAAGGAAGTATTTCGATGAGGAACAGCGGACATTGAATCCTGAGCAGACCGCAATCTTCGCTGAACTGGATATTCCTATTGAGGAATACTGGGAGTACAGAGATAGTCTGTATGAGTTCTACGATGTCAAAGATGCTCTTGCAGAAACTGCGAAGGCTGATGGAGCAACAGTGGAAGATGCGCTAAAGAGCAAGTATATCAATGCTGTCTACAGTGATATCTATAAACTGTATGACCAGCAGAAAGAACTTTTGGACAGCAATATCTATGGAAACCGAAAAGGTTCTAAGATGCGTGACATCCAAGACGAGATGGCATCCATGATAGAATCCAGCATGAATGACTACAACGATGTGTATGTCAATGGAAAGTATGCGACTGTCGGTAGCAAGCGGTTCGACTATTCCGATTCCAGTAAGCAATGGTATGAAATCAAAGACAAATACCTTGAGAAAGAACAGGAAGTTACCAAGGAATTGGGCATCACTCCAGAGCAATACTGGAACAACAAGGATGAATATACCTATCAGTATAACAATCCTGAGAAGTATCAGGTCGCAAGGGTAGCTGGCGGTTACAAGGCTTTCGTAGAGTACACCAGTGATTTGTGGGATATCAAGGCAGACAAGGATAAGAACGGAAAATCTATCAACGGCAGCAGAAAGAAAAAGGTTATCGAGTATATCGATAATCTGGATGCTGACTATGGCGAGAAGATCATCCTGTTCAAGAGCGAGTACAATGCTGATGATACCTACAACTACGAGATTATCGACTATCTGAATGGCAGAGATGATATCTCCCGTGATGAGATGAAAACCATCTTGGAAGAGTTGGGGTTCAAGGTAGATTCCAATGGCTATATCACATGGTAAGAGGTGGACACGATGAGTAAACAGGATCGTCAAGGTGTAAGAAAACCAGCGGACTTGGAGCAGAAGTACAACTTCGGTAAAACGATGTCCGAGTTGGAAGCTACTACAAAGAATCATGGCGAAATGCTGACAAGGCATGGTCAGGTCATGGAGCAGTACATGACCACTTCCGATACTCGCCTTGTGGCACTGGAAAAGGGAGTTACCAAAGCTGAGTCCAACATCTCCACCTTAAAAAAGAGTGTCTACAACTTGGAAGACAGGGTGTATATCGCAGAGAAGAACGAAAAAGCAATCAGCCAGACTGTAACAGGTCTGGCTGAACGCATGACTTCCTCTGAGAGCAGTTCCAACAATCTAAGTTGGAGAATGACATCAGCGGAGAAAAGACTTCTGGCACTGGAAAAGGTTGTGACTGAAATGTCCGAAAGACTGTTAACAGCGGAGGAAACTCTTGAGTCCTTGGTCGAAAGAGTTACTGCGTTGGAATCTTAAATAGAAAGTGGTGGTTACTATGGGCAATTTAGCAGTGCAAGCATTCGAGATAGTCCTTACCGCATTGGTAGGCTATTGCGTTTGGTTGCTGAAACAGCAGAAGAAAGAAAGAGATGCGAATAGCCGAGGAACGATGCTTCTTTTGCGTGTCCAGCTTATCGAGTATCACGATAAGTACATGGCACAGGGTTATATCCCATCTTACGCATTCCAGAACTTTTGTGAAATGTACGAAGCCTACCATGAACTTGGTGGCAACGGCATGGTCACTAAAATGAACGAAGAAATTCACGAATTGCATTTGAACAGAAAGGATGAAAATCATGCTTGATTATTTCATGTATTACTATGGTAACGAAATCGTGACTCTGCTGGTGACTGCCATTTTCGGTGTGGTTGGTTACGCAGTTAAGAATCTGGTTAAGGTCTATCTGAACGATCAAACCAAGATGGCAGTCGCAAAGACCGCTGTGCAGTTTGTCGAACAGGTCTACAAGGATATTCATGGTGCAGAAAAACTGAAAGCTGCGCTGAATCGTGCATCTGAAATTCTGGCTGATAAGGGTATCAAGTTCTCCGCAGTGGAGATGGAAACTCTGATCGAAGCTGCCGTGGCTGAGTTCAACGAAGCATTTAAGAAGTAACACAAAAGGGCAATCAGCTTCGGTTGGTTGCCCTTTATTTCTATTGAGAGGACTGATAGCATGACAGTAAAGCAAAAGCAATGCCTATTAGCTTATCTAGGGTACTATGTGGGGAACATTGATGGGATATGGGGTCAGTTGTCGAAGATTGCTACTGTTTCTTTTCAGAAAGACTATGGACTCAAGGATCAGAGCGGTGACTGCGGTACGGAAACCGAGAAAGCACTGAAACACGCTGTTGCTTATGGTATGCCAGCTAAAGCCGTGGAGGACTCCAAGAGCGGAGATTTTTGGGATGATATAAAGTGGTTCAAGAAATCTGAGTTCCGCTGTCGTTGTGGCTGTGGGTCTGACGAGATGAATGAAACACTTATCCGTGTAGCGGAGAGAATGAGAAACAACTATAACAGACCAGTGACTGTCACAAGTGGCAGACGATGCACGAAACATAACGCAAATGTCGGTGGTGTATCTAATTCCAGACACTTAAGCGGTAAAGCTATGGACTTTTGTGTTGTTGGCAAGACTGCAAAACAAGTTCTGGACTATGTGCAGAAACAGCCGGAGATCAGATACGCTTACGCTATCGATGGCACTTACGTTCATATGGATGTTAATTGATTAAAGGGAGGATGGGTTTTCACCTGTCCTCCCTCTTTTTTTGTTTTGTTGACATCTATCATCGGTGAGCCAGTTCGATGGCACGATGATGATGGATATCGAAAACAAAATTAAACCCTTAACTTTACATCCAGTTCGATAGGTGGGTCATTCCATACATTGCCGATGCGTTCTGGTTTATCCCTGTGGTATTCGATTCTCTCAATGCACTGTTTCAAAAGTCGATTCTTAAGCTGCGCATCTACTTCTGGATTTCTTAAAGCATCAAGAGCATCTTTGAACATAAGAACTTTCGCTTCGTAGTCCACTGGTTCTGGCATGGATTCATAAGCCTTGCATAGTGCCTGTTGGACTTCTTCCTTTTCTTTCAGCAGTCTTTCGTTTAACTGTTGGAAGATATGCTGTGGCATCCGTTTTGCTGGGTCTGGATCAGACTGCGCTTCCCATTGTGACAGTTCTTTCTCTTGAAGGTCTTTCATTTTCTTTTCAAGATTCTTAATTAGCTTTGCATGAAGTTTGATGGAATCCCCTGTGTCATTTTCTAAGCGGACTTCAAAATCTTCAATGCACTGCTGTAGGATGTCACATATTCTGTTCAGCACATCCGGGTATCGACAGGAAGCAGTTCTGCAATGCGTTTGGTTTGAACATAACAGTCTTGGAACACCATTGTTCTTGGTATGCTGGTAAACTACTGCTCGTCCGCATTGTTTGCAGAACATCAATGTTACAAATGGGTTTCTGACTTTGACATCTGACTTTTCCAATGTAATGAACATTGGATAGGATTTCTCTGATGCTCTCTGATGACCAGTGCTTCCCTTTGGCTGGTTTGATTCCCATGCTGTCAAGGTAATTGGCGATTCTTCTTCTGCCTATGTCCTTGTTTA
>JAEIGA010001119.1_pt1 | contig 40997 bp, 61 predicted proteins | sample 9270691 | NCBI WGS metagenome assembly JAEIGA01 (sample SAMN17057246, study PRJNA624740) | gut metagenome | biome: biome; isolation source: fecal sample | host: Bos grunniens | place: China: Xizang | collected 2019 | reverse complement strand
GAATCGGCAAAAAACGACACCAAATGACAAGGTGCAAGAGCTTGAGAGTCTAGACGAAAAACAAAGCAAACCCAGAAAAACCAAGCCCTTGCGAATGGTAGGCGCGTGGGGGTTCGAACCCCAGACCCACTGATTAAGAGTAATTTTATGCATTAAATAAAATCAATGGGTTAGTTTATCATTCTTTGATTTTGTGCTAGATTTGTGCCAAATGTGTTTTCATAGACACTAGATGCTCCATTGTCTACGGCGTGAATATATCTTAAAGTTGTCTTGCTATCTGTATGGTTTAAAGACCTTTGAACAAAGATGGCATCTTTGGTGCTTTCATATAACCAAGTTCCGTGTGTGTGTCTTATTGAGTGAGGTGGTAAATATCTCACACCAGCTTTCATAACAGCAGTTTTCCACGCTTTCTTGATTGATTTTATACGTTGACCTTTATATGTGAAAACATAATCACTACATTTAGGTAAGCTATCTAATATTGCTTGAACGGTAGGTGTTATTTTCTTAGTTACTGGTCGACCACCTTCATAGTTTTTATCTTTTACTCGGTAATGGATGTATTCACCTCTTATTTGCTCCCATTTAAGATTTAGGAGGTTAGAACGTCTAAACCCAGTATGTAAATCAAACATCATTATTTTTTGCAGATGTTCTACTGCTACGTCATATATTTTAAAGAACTCTTCTCTTGTGTAGTATTTATCTAATTGAACAGGTTCACGTTTAATAAAATCCCTAATATTAATATCGGGCGTTATAATTCTTCTCTTTTTGCACAAATTAAGAACGGCAGAAATCAACGCAAGGTATCTATTTATGGTTGATGTTTTCCTATTTTCTTCACGTTTTATTTTAACAAAGTTTGATATATCTTCTATTGTTAAAAGAGATAGTTGCATATTAAAGTTAAAGTATTTAGTTAAATTCTCAATCTTATTAAAAGTATCATCTGAATTAGAGTGATATTGTCCGACTTCTTCCCAATACAAACCAAAGGCTTGGTCTAGTGTGTATTCTCTTTTTTTGTTAGGATTGGTTCTAAATTCAACATCTTCTATTAGTTGAGCTAACCTTTTGTTTGCATAGCGTTCAGCTTCTGCTCTATCCGTTGAGTGCGAGCTTTCACGAATGAGTATTCTTTGTCCGTTAATTGTGGTTGATATTTTGATATGGTAGATTTGCCCACGGAGGATAATTTTGATGGGTACTTTATTGTATTTTTTAGACATTGTTCCAGACTCCAATATGGTATCATATAACCATCACCGACTGGAATACACTCAATGAGTCCACTATTAAGTAGATGTTCCAACCTCGTGCGATTAATACCTAATTCTTTCATTGCTTTGTTTTTCGTCAACAACTTCATATCTAAAACCTTTAAAGTCAAGTTTAAAATGAGGTGAGGGTGGAGTAGTTAATTAAACTTATTAGGTTGATACGAATAAAACCACCCTCGTTAATAGGTGTACAAGTAAGCACACCTAAGATTTATGACTATTGCAATGCGATTAATAACAACTCAAGCTCTACTGTTATTTTATCTAATGTTCGCTCTATCATTTCTAACTTCTCTTTATTAGTCATAATAGAGTTCCTCATTGATTGCTTTCGCCATCTTTTTAAGAAGTTTACGTTTTTCTTCCTTTACGATGTGTTGGCATCTAACAGCAAGTGATTTAGCAACAATATTTTGCCAAACTTTATACTCTTCGTTATTTAACTGGATTTGAATGTTGGAATTACGTCTTTTTTTCATCTACTTGTCCTTTTGTTATGGTTTCCTCATACCGTGAGGTTCGGAGTTCAAGTAGTAACAAGAGCAATATAATCATTCAAAAACACATTTCAATAGTTGTTCATAATAATTTTTTCTAAATCTTTTATCTTTTCCTTTAACTGCTCGATTTCTTCGAGTAGTTGTTTATTCCTACGATATAGTTGCTCGTAAGCTTCTTGCCAGAAGAAGAAGTTTTCTATGTAAATTTTTTTAAAATCCTTCATCGACAACCTCCCAATCCTCTGCTAAAATATCTTCAACACGAAGTCTATCTAATAAATCAATACGATAACTTTCTTGAGATGGAATAGCTATTAATAAGCTTTCATACACCTTTAATAGTTTTGTATCCCATTCTGCTCTTTTAATTTCGCAACCTTCTCTAAGTTCCTTTAAAGCTTCTTCAAATCTCATCTTGTTAAATCCCTCATCATCTTAAAGAAGTTAAAATCATCATTTTTTTTGAATGCGTCCACATCTTCATTTTCTTCAACGCTCTTCTTGGCAACTGGTGTCCAACGTATTTCCTCTGGATTATCAACACAATCAGATACTGGCTGCCAGTCATAATATTCATTTAATTGTTGAGCCTCAAAGTTGTTTTCTATAATATTACTCACTTCAATACCTCATCTATTTTGGCTAAAGTTCTTTCTGCTACTTGATAAACAGCTCCTAACTTTTTTGTTTCTCCAATATGTTTAATTTTTTCCAATCCATCTCTACACTCTTTAAGAAGTTGTTTAAGTTTATAGCACTCCATTGTTCTTTCGGTTTCTTCTATGCGCCAATAGTTGCACATCTCGTTTAGCTTGTTATTTTGTTGTCTAAGTCTAGCAATTTCTTCTGCTAGTTCATCTATGTATGTTTTTGTCATTTCAACACCTCGTCTATTTGGTCTGTTAGTTCAGAGCAATTACCCCATACTGATGTTTCTATTGTTTCTTTACACTCTTTAAGAAGTTGTTTGAGCTTTTGGTTTTCTTCGGCAACGTTAAGAGCATTAAACCCTTCACAGAATTGGCGAAGTTGCATATTTTCTGCTTCCAAATCAGCAACCTTTACTGAGTTTCTTAAAACAGCCTCGTAAACTTCTTTTTCAACGGCTATTGTTTCTTTCATTTTAATACCTCGTCAATTCTTCTTATAAGACCTTTTGCATAATCTAAATTCACAAATTTTTCTTTAGCCTCTTCCAACAACTTTTTACATATATTTAACCTGTGAGCTAAAGCTTTGTTTGTATCTTGCATACTATCTAATAGTTCATTAAGAGATTGCCATTCCTCATAACTTGGAACAGGTGCAAGGACTTCTTTAAGTTCAGGCATTACCAATTCAGGAACACCATTTACTTCGCAAAAATAAGCTTCTTCAATTCCATTTACAGTGTAATAAAAAGCACCATCTTCTATATCTTTTAAATTAGTCATCTATTGCCTCCAAACAATATTACCAAAATCAATTTCTTCACTATAACCATCACAAAAATCAAACATTGGATAAAATCTTTCAGCTAGGTGATTATAATGACCTATTGATAAAGTGATTGAGTTAAAAGCTTCGTTATATTCTTCTCTTATAAGTATGTTTTCAGAATGAACATCAAGAATATCACCGAACATACATCTATCTGTAATGAAATAGTAATTGCAATCGTATTTTGATAGTTCTTCATCTCTATAACAATTTATTTCATTTCCATTTATAATAAGTTTAGGCATCTTCAACTATCTCCCAATCTTCTGCCATAATATCTTCTTTTTGAATAGCGTTTAATCCAAATTCATATTCTTCGCCTTGTCCAAATGTGTGTCTATATCTTATTTCATTGTGAGAGATAACATAAACTATGTCAAAACAAGGTCTTTTAACTTTCTTTCCTTTTCTCATACATTTAAAAGCCTCTTCAAAAGTCATCTCTTTACCTTTCCACAATGTTTACAAATAGGTTTATAGCATTCACATTCATCACAAGAGTTCTTTAATCTCCACAACTGATAACAAGCTCCTTTTGTTTTCCAAATGGTGCAAGCTTGTTTATATTCGTGCCAACCTAACCAACACATAAGCTTTCTAATCATCTAATTTTTCTCCACAATAAGTTCATAAGATGTTATTGTTCCATCTGGATATTGAACTACAACTCGCTCACCTTTTTTTATTTTTTCAATGAACTCGCTAGGTAATAAATCGTGTGTCCTTGTTGAAAGACTTTCTGCATACCTATAAAGGTCATCTTCGCTCATTTTAATATTTGACATTACTAATAAATTAATCATTGCCTTCTCCTATTTCTTCTGGATAAAAGTTAATATCAACTCTAGCAGTTACTGAGAAAACTTTTATTTCTTTTTCATCATTTAAAACTTCTATTTTCATTTCAAATTTATCAACATCACAAGGGGATATAGAAGTCATAAGAAAACAATATCTAGCATAATCCTCGGCAATCACATCCTCACTATTAAATATTGAATATTTCGAAGCTTCTTCCCATTCCTTATAACCTCGTTCTCTAACTTTCATTGTTCTTGCTCCTTAATTACTTCAATCCTATATCCTTCAAAACAAAACTCCTCAGCAAATTCTTTAACTAGGGCATAGTTTTCAGAAATCATTGCAACAATCTCTTGCCCTTCCTTTATGCCTATTAGTTTATATAAATAAGGTTTGCATCCGTCCATCACTTCTCTCCTTTAGCAATTTTCTTTATCCAAATTTTATATTTTCCACATCTGGAACATTGACGTAAAAATACAGGAATTGTTTTATCTTTTGGAAAAACGTGTTCATAATGTGTTGAGCCACAATAAGGACACTTAAATCCGTTACCTCTCATCTACTCGTTCTCCGTCTTAAATAAATCTCTAAAGTGTCTAAGTTGATGTTTCTAGTTTCCCAGTAATCATCGTGATAAACAGATAAATCACACTCGCCAATTTCTAAAATTTTCTCATCTAACTCTTTACCACTTTCGCATACACAGATGGGTTCTATTACGTCATCACACCTGTTTTCGTATAGTTTTATTATTAAAAATCCTTTACTCATCATTTTGTTCCCTTTCTTTTATCCTTCTTTGTATAATCTTTTGATATTTTCTAATTGTGGATAAAGAACCACCACAAAACATTTGTATTTCTTTGGGTTTATCATAAGGATTTTTCCATATATATTCCCATAACTCTTGTTTCTCGTTTTCTGTCATCTACTCGTTCTCCGTCTTAAATAAATCTTCAAAAATAGCCTTTGCCTTACCTATATAATCAAAAGCCTCTAAAAAAGTTTCTAGTGGAAAATAATCTCTTTCGTTATCTTCATTGATGTATAAAACAAAAGGCATATTTCCAAAAATAGATATTATATGTACTTTAAAGTTTAGCTCTTTACTTTTCCACACATCTCCAACTTCTGGTTTATCTTTACTCATCTATTACCTCAACTTTCACTCTACCAAATAAAATATCATTAGGTATTTCTTGAGGTGGTATAGGCTCTCCATTCTCATCACATAGTTGTCGCCAAGCTTCTACTATGCTTTTAAATTGATATTTTTTACCGTTATAAATAAAAAGTGTGTTGCTCTTTACTTTTTCTACTTTAATTTCTTTACTCATTTTGATAACCTCTCATAAGCTTCTAACATATCTATCTCCACAAAGCATTGTTCTAACTGCTTAGAGATTGTTTCTATCTCGTTAGTTTTGTTGTTCATCAAAACATAATCTTGTTCTTTAGTTTCTTTACTACACACTCTATAAATGCTATGCTTTTTAGATTTAGAAATATGGACTAACCACCACTTAGATTTATCGTTCTCATAAGTAGGTTCTGCTTTTTCAATATCTAGCATTAGGGGGGAATATACTTTTATTTTCTTACTCATCTTTGTTCTCCAACTTTTTCAATTTTTCTAAGGCAAGTTCACGAGCTTCTTTTTTACTGCAAAGCATACCACCACCAAGAACTTCAATTTTTGACTTATCACAAAATAGAATACATTTATAACCACTTCCAATCATAGGAGTTAATGGATAATAAATAGCTTTTAATTTTCCACCACAAGAACACTTGCTTAATGTATATCTACTCATCTTTGTTCTCCACTTTAATAAGTGATTGGGTGCAATCGGATACGGTCTTAATATTAAAAACAGTTGATAAACAAGTGGCTACTCCCAACCATTCTCTACCATACAATTCTCTAAAAGGTTTGTTATGATACCAATACCAATCGCCTGATGAATCCATAGCAACGTAGCCATCTTTCATAAAAGGTATTAACTCTTGTATCTCAAATTGCTTTGTCATCTTCTATCTCCTTAAAATAATTGTAATTGCCCTATATCTTGTTGTTTACCTAATACAAAGTCACATATCCAGTTTCTGGCGTAATCCGAACTAATCATACTACGTTCTTCATTGCATAAACCATCGCTCTTGGTCGCTCTGCATTTAAGAATAGTTTTTTGGTTCTTATCGTTTTGGTAGCTAAAACCTTGAGTGGGAGTGCAATTTAAGTACCAATAAGCCGTAGGTTTCTTGAAATAATCGCCTCTTTCCATTCTATTCTTATCAATAATTGTGGGAGGTAAATAATTCTGTCCACTAATAAGGTAGTTAGGGGTGGTTGCTGGGTTTTCTATAATCAATCTAATCTTTTTTGTATCACAAACACTTGTAAATTTATAAAGCAATGAGTGTAGGTACGTTCTTTTTTGCAATCTATCTAAAGCGTAAGCAATACGTTCACATAGAGGTTTGTTTTGTGTTCCATTCCTCATTAATGAAAAATCTAATTGTTGTATAGTTTCAAAATAGATGCAAGGGAAGAAAGCTATAACAAGGTCATCTTGAGTGATTGAATCAAATAAGCTAGGTTGATTATCATAAGCTTTTTCTATTTCATCAAATAGGTCTATAACATAATCGGTTTCTCCAAAATTGTTTTGAATATCGTAGTCATAGGCTTCATATCCGAGTTTTTTGAACTCGTTTTTGAAAGTTCCAGATTGCTCGAAAAAGCAGTGTACTTTACCCTTGATTTGCATATCTTATTAATTCCTCTTTTATTATTCTTGAATATGATGGAAAACTCTCTTTAAGCATATGGTGACAATTCCATAACATTTTACGATATGAGTTGATTTCTTTTAGATATTTGATGCAGTCGCAACATTGTGTGTTTAATCTAACGCCTCTATGTTTACGATGTGCCATCTCGATAAGACCAAGTTCTTTCAAGTTTTTGACAGCTCGAAAGATGGTATTAGTTGAAGAAATACTTAAACCCTTAGCGATTTGTCGGTAAGAAGGGCTATAACCATTCTTTGATATAAAATCAGTTATAAAATCTAATACCATCTTTTGTTTTGAAGTCATCTGTCTAAATCCTCAATCTCTTTAAAAGCGTATGCTATTCTCAGAGCATCAGCATCTTCAAAATCTTTTGTTGCGTTAATCGTAAGTAGGCAGTCAACAGCTATATCTAACTGTTTCTGTAATCTCTCGCATTTTTCGATAGTGCTAATAAGTACATCTGTTTTACGCTTACCTTCGTTGCAGTCACATAAATTATCTTGGGATTCAACTGTGTTTAGATTATGCATTGTCTATTTCCTTGTACAAACTATCTTGCATTTCTTCGGCTTGTCCATCTGCCATAAAATAAGTAGAATTACTTTCACCTAAGAACATACCAATAAACAAATCGTTATCATCTTTGGAGTGGATTAAGCATTTTCTTCCATCTACAGATAAATACATTTTACCAACTCGTAGTTGTGGTTTAATTTGTGCCTCAACGTAGTATTTTTCATCTAAAAGGATAGGTGCGTTTATTACTAATTGTTGATTGCTAGAGCATCTAATGATAAATCCATTTTCCAAAATAAAATAATGGTTCAAGCCTTCAATGAATACTTTTTCACTTTTGTAAAGAGCCTCTAATATTTCAGTAACACCAGTAAGTTCAACTCTCTCAACAGGGTACATTGAACGTTTAGGTTCTACGACCACTTCATCTTTTGGTTCAATTCTGTTTAGGTATTTGCTAACAGCATCAACTGTCTTTGGAATAGCTGTACGCCCATTTAAAAAGTTAGATAAAGAGCTTGCAGGTATTTTGCATAATTCAGAAAATCTTTGTCTTGTAATTTGTTCTTTTTCAATATAGTCAATAGCTTTTTGTCTTAATTTAATTACGTCAATCATTTTATTCTCCTTTAAATGTCAGTCATTTCTTCAAAAAAATTATCAGTCGCATCCTTAAATTCATCTTTTAGAATTGATAGAATTTGATTAATGGTATTATTTGATAGAACTGTGTTAATTTCTGTTTCTCTACCATCTGTAAGCTTTATTTTAGCCTTATGGTAATACTCAATTTCGTGGGCATCTTTGTTATACCTAGACAGTCTATACATACTAAAGTTCTCTATAATCATATTATTTCTCCTCGTGATGACCTTCTACCCAACTGCGTGAGTAGTTTGTTTTCATTTTCTTTAGAACAGAAACTAGAGCTTCTTCAAATCTAAGAAGATTAATTCCAGATATAATAACATCTGCTTGCTCTTCTTGGAGATGCTCATAATTCTTTTGTGTTTTGTTTTTTGTATAATCTCTCATAGCTTGCATCCATTCGTGCATTTCCGAGCAATGGTGCTTACGTTGGTCGAAATAATTAATATCTTTGAATGTCTTTTTGTGCCATTTGAGTATCTTGTATATTTGCCATAATATCTTTAGCATTAATCACACTCCGTTTCTTGGTTGATGTATTCTAAAACTTCTGTCTTGAGAATGAGATTTGTTAAAACTTCGTTCTCATAGCAGATAAATAAAAATTTAAATAAGCAGAAACCCATTACATAACCTGCAATGAAGCATATTATTGTAAACTTGTTTTCCCAAAGTGTTTTCAAAGTCTTCATTACAATATTTCCTTCATATAATCTTTTATAAGCTCGTAAAACTTATCAGAATTAACCATATCACGAATAATATCCTCTGCCTCATTCAACATTACTTGGTAAGGGAAAGAGTAGTCTTGGTATTCTTCCTCTAATTCCTCGATGTATTCCTCAATGAAACCTAGTATTCTTTTACCAACTTCTTCTTTAGATGGTTGTATTGCTTCTCTGGTTGCTCTACCTAATTTCTTTTGAGTTTCGTATAAATCTTTTAATCTTTCTTCTGGTGTCATAGATTGCAAAGCTTTGTAAATGTCACCAATCTCCATTTTTTTCCAAGTGTTAGTCATTGATTTTTTCTTTCATTATCTCTTTATATTGTGTCCATAAAGCAGTTGGCTTTGAAAATGGATTGTTTTGACCGTATCTGATTAATGCGATTGCGTGATTATCCATACTTGTATACAAATAATCCTTCACTCTATTGAATGTGTGGTAGCAATTATCAGAACAATACTTTCTTGAAGCATAGTCAGCTAAAAACTCTTTGCCACAAACAGGGCAAATCCTAGTAAACTTCTTTTTATCTGCCTCTGCACAAGCTTTAGAACAATATTTTTGAGTGTTTTTGTATGGTAAAAATTCATCACCACAATACGCACAAACTTTAGTTTCCATTTACTCCTCCCTATAATCAAATTTAGCTTTAAGCTCCTCAAATTGAGCCAATTTAAAATCTTCATCTTGGCGTTCTGCTTCTGCCATATCGTACTCAATACTTGCAAATTCAGATGTCTTTTGAGAGCCAACTTGAGGTGGTGTAGGAAATTCCTCCATTTCATCATTAAACAACGCTTGAATATTAGATGAAGTCGAAATCTTAGACATTGCTATATTAAGGGCTTTACGAACACCACATTTAAGATACATATCATTAGGAAACGAAGTCCACGCAGGACTGTCTTTGCCAAACATTTTCTTTTTAGATGCTTGACGGCTTGCCTCTAATTCCTCAAAAGAGTATGTGTAAACACGTTTTTCATCCTTAGATTCAATCTGCACAAAGCAACCTTTGATGTTTTTACGTTTGAATGGGTCGCCACGTTTGATTTCGTAACTATCACCTTTTGATGATTCAGATAAAACAAACTCATCACCCTCAAAAATTAATCCTTCGTGAGTTTTTAATCCGTTTTGTTCGGCAATGTACTTCAAACCTTTGTAAGAAGGTTCGCAAGTCATATTTCCGTTATTATTATATAAGTAATACAAATCTCTGGCATCTGTTGGTAAACCCCATTTAAGCAAGTTCATAAAAACTTGTTGTTTAGATATACCAGAACATCTTGCTAACTTTCTTTCTTCCTTGTTTTCGTTGAGGTCGTGCATAGCTGTTTTGGTGGCAAAAGCAATAGCCTCACGCTTTACAACTTCTTTAGGAAAGCCACAAGTTTCAACAAAGAAGTTTACAATACCCTCGCTATCAAAATAGTTTGATATTTTAGCAATTTGTGGGTCTTGTTTAACGGTTAATTCATTTGTCATTTTAATCCCCTTGTTAGCAAAGAACCATTTGATGATAGTTTTACAGAACCACCATCTAAGGTGTAGATTTCACACAATTTATTGTCGTACATATATTTTTTAAGCAGAACTTTATTTAATGTGTCTTGAGCTTTGTTATCCTTAATAACCTCATTCAAACCTATATAGTCATTAATGAACTCGTATAATGTTGTACCGTTGAACTCATCTTGAAAAGTCGCAAGCTTTTTAGCATCGGGATTTTGCTTATACACTGCTTGATAAATCCGAAAATCATTCTCTGCAAGGCGAGGGCATTTGTCATTAATATCTGGGATTATTGAGCCATCAATAGCTTCTTCAAAACGTTTTAAAGCAACTAAGATAGCATTTCTAATCTCTGGAATAACACCATATATAAAGTGGTCTACACGGATATTGAACAATTCATCAACTTTATCAAATTGAGCTTGTTCTATAAGAGATACTATACGACCACGATTAAATGGAGTGTCTTCTTCAAGCACCATTGAGGATAATATACCTGCATCAACATCTTTTAATAACATTTGATATTGGAGCTGAAATATATACTGCCAAGGCAACCCATTGTAGAAAACGTTTTCACGCATTGCTTTGAATGGATTAACGGTTTTCTTTTCCCAAACTAAATGATTTGTCTGGTGGTGGCGAAGATTGATGTCAACAAAATTACCAGAAATTGAGGTTGCATAACCATCTGGGCTACATACTGCATATCTTGATATATCGGGTCTTTGAATAAAATCATCAGTTGGCTCAAATAGAAACTCGGTATGGTCTTTAACTTTATAGTCAAGATAACGCTCCATTGCGTGACCGAATACAGATAGCTCATCTGGGATAGGTTCTATACGATAACCACGTTTTATTTTATGATACACTTGATAGCCAGTTGAATATAAATCCTCTGAAAGAAAATTAATCGCTGGTTTGTCGCCCATAATAGACATTAACTCACTTTGTGGGACAAATGATTTGACTACACTTGCAATTTCACTAGCTCCAATGCCGTAATTTTTCGCATCTAACCAATCAGATGTGTTTTGTTTGTAGTCTGTTTTACCAATATGGGCGATAATCTCTTTTTCTTTAACTTTGAAGAAATCTTCTTTGCTAATACCAAGTTCTAACAAATACTGCTTAAAATCAATATACTTAAATCTAAGCAAATAATCTTTGGTTTGCTCGTCTACAAAATCTAACCCTCTATCAAACATACCCTCATCGTGAATTTTGCGATGGCATTCTTCACATAAGGGGATTAAATTCTTTACATCAAATCGAAGTAGGTCAACATTACGGCGAACAATGTGATGCATATGAACTGCTTGATTGTTGCAATCTGGATTGGCACACTTACGACCAATGCGAAGCTTAGGATATAATCTATCTAAACGAGCTTCCATTGTTACTCTGCTTTTTTAGATTTTTTTGATTTCTTGTTTTCTTTGTTGAGTTCTTCTTTAATATCTTTGTTCATTTTCTCAACACAATCTATTGTTTCAATAGTTGCTCTTAATAATGTGAGAAATTCTGGGTTTTGAGCTGCTACACCTTTAATTAATGCAAAAAAATCAAAAGGTGAACCTTCGACTGATATAATACACTTGCCATCCTTGTTGTTTTTAAAGTGAGCTAAAATGATATGTTCATCAAAATTTTTCTCAATGAATTTTTTTACTAAATCGTTACGTTCTTTTTTAAAAAACATTTTTAAGCCTTTCATAAGTGGAGTCAACCAATCTCCATTGTTAGCGAGGTCGGGGGTAACAGATTGAGGTTGGAACAGGTTTTACCCCCGATATAATAAGATGGAGAGATGTTGGATGTTCTGTTAGGACTATGAATAAGGACAAACACCTCTCCGTATAGGGTGGATATGAGAATGAGTTAGGACAAAATCATTTGGAGAGCCCACCCTAATAGCAAATTTACATCTGCTATGAGTGTTTAAATAAATCAAAAAAAGAATAATGTCAACAATAAAATAATCAAAAATTGATTTTATACACAAAGATATTGAAAAAAAATCAAAAAAAGAGTATTATATGATTGATATTAAAAGAGATGAGGTGGACTATGAATAGGATAAAAGAGATTAGAAAAGAGCAAAACTTAACACAAAGCGAGTTAGCCAACTTGTTAGGTGTTAATCAATCGATTGTGCAGAAATTAGAAACAGGAGCAACTGATTTAGATATACCTTGGATGAGAAGATTAGCTAAAGCGTTAAATGTTTCTGTTTTGGAGTTATTACCTAAAGATATAATAACTCAAGAAGAGATTGAATTATTAGCTTTTGTTAGAAAAAAAACAGATGATAAAGATTCTCAAACGCAAAAACAAAGTGAGAAAAATATATACAAATCAAAACAGAGGTAATGTATAAGGAGGGTGATATGTTGAAATTACTGGTGTTATTTTTGTTATTAGTGCCAAACATAACAAAAGCGAAAGATATAAACTACTGGATAGATTCTAGTGTGATTACTGTTAGTAAAGGTCATTATTCTAATGTGTATATAATAAAACAAAACAAAGAATTAGCAAAAAACTTAAAGTATAATGATTGTATCAATAATATTGATTTAACATTATACGCACCTAAACTTATCGAGTCGATAAACAAAAAAGAAATAACAATATACGATATTGAAAAATATATGAACAATCTAACAAAAAACGAGGTAGAATTTTGTGAAAAAAATGCAATAATCGAATAATTAAACACTAAAAAACTATATGTTTTTCGAAAAAGACACCCAAGTAGGGTGTTTTTTTTATACACTTAAAATCAAAATATGAATATTTACACTTGACACTTAATCAAAAATTGATTTTATTATTTGTGGAGGTATTAATATGAAGCTAATTGAATATAGAAAAAAAGAAAACAAAACCCAACAAGAAATTGCAGACGATTTAAATGTATCTCAAGGTGTATATCAAAAATGGGAAACTGGTGAAACTATACCAACCAAAGAAAATATGCAAAAGATATTTACTTACACAAACGGCGAAGTTACTGCTAATGATTTTTACAATGTGAGCGAGGTGGAAGTATGAAAGATTTTATAATCAAAGCGTTGAAACTACCTCTCTTAATACCAAGGGAGATATGTATATTTATCTTAAAACACTTTTACGACTGCCAAATTAAGTCGCCAAAAGGTTTAAACAGAATGGGTAACAAGCTTTATAGATTGAGGTAGTGTTATGGAGTGGCTTAAAATTCCGACAGATAGTATTCTATATTCTGAATTTAAAGACGAAGAGTTGATTATTCTAATCAAATATCAAGCTCTCTATTGCCAGTTAGAAAGTGAACCGACTTTAGCACAAATGGGTAGAATTTTTTCTAAAAAAGAGATTAAATTTTTGGAAAATTTTGGAGAAATTGTGAAAAATTTGTGTGAAAATCAAATAAAAACCGTATCAAAAAAACGCAACAGAGATAAGGAACACTACAAGAAAAAACAATCACTTAGCGAAAATTCAGCTAACGGAAAGTTATCGGAAAGCCAACTTAAAGTTATCGAACCGACGTCACAGATAAGAATAGATAAGAATAATAAAGAAATAAGTACTAACGTACTTACAAAGAAAGTGAATAAATTTATTCCACCGACACTTGATGAAATTGACACCTACATTGCCGAGAAAAACCTTTCGGTGAGTGGACGAGATTTCTTTGAGTATTTTGAAACTGGAAACTGGATTGATTCCAAAGGGCAGAAAGTCAAGAACTGGAAGCAGAAACTTTTGACGTGGGATAAAAATGGGATTGGCAAGAGGGTTAAGATTGAAAAACCCGACCTAGTTCAACAAAACAGAGCAAACTTATGGGCTTTTGTGCAAGATAGTGGAGCGAAAATATGATTGACATTAAGAATTTTGCCGTGTGTATGGAGAAAATCGGTTTATTGTTACAACTAAACATCACCCCCGAATGGGCTAAGGCGATGAAGAACGAACTAGACAACTACTTTGATGACGTAACATTTCAACAAGCTTGTTCAAAGCTCATTGCAGAAACAGAAACTTATGGACGATTACCAACCGTTCATCAATTTTTGAAGTTCTCGCCAGTTAAAGGGATTGATACAAACCTTGAGCGTAAACAAGCGTTTCTTGATAAGGTTAGTAACTACTTGCGATTGAGTTATGTTTCTGACTATGACCGAAAACAATTTGAGAATCTAACAGAGCTAGAGTACAAGACACTTCAATTTTGTGGGGGGTTGAGTGAAATGTATTCAAGAGTTCATAACCTTGACTATCCAACCAATATTTCAACAATCATACGTCAATTAAGCGACTTCTACGATAACAATTTTGACGTTCAAAGCTCTCAAATAGCAAGTCAACGCAAGGTTTTTCTTGATGGTAACAGAGCAATTCCAAGTGAATTAACTGATAATTGGAGCAATGGACTAGCTGGATTGATAGGGGGATATAATGACCGAAATTAAAAAAGACAAACCAAGAAAAAAAAGACCTAGTTTTGATAGTGTGATGGGTGGATATAAAGTTTACATCTTAAATTACGCAAAGGACGGAGAATGCAGATACAACATCGTATCAACTAAAGGCGAGGTGTTTAAGACTAATTCACGCAAGAAGTTTTTGAGCTATCTCGGAGGGATATAATGGCTTATAAACTTGTTTTTGAGATAAATGGCAAGAGATTTGAGTTCGTAACACCTAGTTTGAAAGATAGCGATTTGCAAAAATCTATTACATTGAGGGGAAGTAACACGAAGAGCTTTATTATCTCAAAGGCAGAAAAAAAAGGACGTATGTTTTGGGGAATAATGAAACAAACCGACTTTGATATTGTAAAAATTAAGGGGGAGAAATGAGAGTAGATGCTTTAGAGCGTTGTAATAAATTGGGGTGGCTTGATTTTAATGTTAAAAAATGGAAAGCTGTTGACCGATACAGAGCTGGGGAGTTTTTAAGGAGAGATTACTTCAACGCTGGTTTTGAGATTAAAACGATTGACCCATCAAAGCCTAGAGTAGATTGTCAAGGTTTTAAAACCCCAAACGATAAGAGGCAAATCGCCGAATCTCGTTACTTCAAGGCTTTAAAGTCTATTCCTAAAGATTTTGAACCTATTGTTCGCCGTGTAGTTATAGAAAATAAGCCTTTAGAGGGTACGCAGATTGAAAAATATGCCCTCAAACTTGATTTAGTTAGAGGGCTTGACTATCTATGCGACTTCTATTCTAAGCCTTGCAAAATTTAATATAGTGGATTCTAGCCCAGTCATCACGATTAGCTAGTGTATCATCAAGGTTGTTAGCAACAAGATAACTCTCATATTCTTTTGGGCTAAAAACAACAATGTGAGAATCAAAGCCACGCTCTAACGCCTCAACATAAGCTCTAGCAATCGCCATTTTATAAACGCCTAGTGTGGGAAATTCATTTAAGAGTATGTTTGTGTATCGCTCATCTTCTTCATCTCTGTATGTCAAAAAAATAGCTGGTTGTGAACGATGGTGTCGGATGCAAAAAAACTTATCTTTAATAAACTCATTAGCTAAATGTAAAGTGTTTAAGATTTTAGCACAAGCACACGCTGACGTTGTGTTTTTACCTTTTTCCCATTGTTGGATAGTACGGATATTCTTCAAGCCGTGCAGATTTTGAGCCTCTTGTTGTGATAAACCTAACACTTTTCGGATAGCTCTATATTCTTCATTGTTTAAATGTCCATTGTTTATTGTCATTATTTACCTCTCTTCGGTTAGGATATAGATTGAACGTTAAAAATTAGTAAAAAAACTATTGACTTTAAAGTCTTTTCTTGTTACAAAAAGGATGCAAAAGATAGTGCAAGTCATTTTTTTGATTTGTTATAAAGAGCGTGTAATAACGCTCTTTTTTTTAATCTATAATCTCAATCACACTTTCGCCTAAATCATCAAACGCCTCTATAAGTCCGTGAATAACAATATTATCACCCTCTTTGTAAAAAGTCGCCTCTATATTATCGTAACCAAAATCAATAAAGTTTTCTTCTTCGTGAAATACATAACCACCATTGGCGTATATATAACTTTTTGCCTCGGTTAAACTCTCAAAATTCTTTGATTTTAGCTCTTCAATGGCTTTCATAATGTATTTTAAGTATGTATAAGGTATTTGATTCATAGTTGTTACTCCATAAAACGTTCTACTTCTTCGGCTACCTCGTCTAATAGCTTTTTCTTCCACTTTTGGTCGTCTAATAGCTCCATTATAGGTGGCTTACCTTTGCAATCGGCTTTAACCCAAAACTCGAACTCTTCTTCGGGGTCAAAATCTTCTGCATACTGCACAATATCTTCGTCGCAATCTAAAGTAATATTCCAATCCTCTCCTGCTGGGGTGTACTGGGATAAATAACAAGCATCTCCGTTGTCGTCGTAATCCACACAAAAACCAAAATCCTCTAGTATTTCACGAATAGTATTATATCCACCGTGTTCTATACTCTCATTATCACGCCTCTCTACGTTTGCGTGTAAATCAAACTCGTAATCATATATCTTGTCGCTATATCCTGTGGATACGTGTCCTAAATCTGCTCCCATATGGTGGCAAGCTATTTGCTCTGCATCTTCTTCATCAATAGCCTCAACAATAGCAAAGCCGTCAAAGGTTAGTTTTAAAGGTACTCTGTACTTCATAGCGTTACTCCTTATCTAAAATATAATAAACACCTTGTCTACTTATGTTATACTTCAAAGCAATTTGTTTTACTGACAGATTTTTTTGATAAAAGTCGTCAAATATTTGTTTTTTTCTTTCTTCTCGCTTTTGTTTTAGCTCTTTTCGTTTTTGCTTTAGTTCTTCTCTCTTTTGCTTTCTTTCTTCTTTCACTTTCTGCCTTTGTTCTCTAGCTCGCTTAAACACATCATTATTAGGCAATGTTGAGGATTTAAGTTTAACAATTTCACTAGGCTCTACTTCACCAATTACTTCACAACGTATAACTTTTTCTATAAACATAGTATCTTGTTTAATAAATAAGCCTGCCTCGGTCTTTATTTTTAAGCCGTGATAAGAGGCGTATGATTTAACATCGCTCATCATATGGCTAATAGTTTCATCGGTGACTGGTATTATAACAACTTTGTTTCTATCAAATAAGCCTTTACATTTCATAATCGTTACTCCTTAATACTCATTAGCCAATAAACAAACATTGTCGTAAATAAACAATTTTATCTCACCATCTGCAAAGTCGGGCGTATATAAAACTTCTTTTTTATCCCATATATGCTCATTACCATCACTAAAGGTAATAGTTGCCGTGTGATTTTTAAATACCACTTCTACGCTAATAAAATCGTCCTCTTTGTGCTTGTAGGTATAAAGCGAAATATCTTGTATTAACCACGCTCCACCATTATCACAAACATACTTAACGCCGTCCGTGTAAACAAACCAAAAGTATGGATTTTTATAATATTGTTCTGTTCCTGTATAATATTCTAAGTTGTCAAAATTAAACATCGTGTAATCTCCTTATGCAATAGAGCCATCTTCGTTAAAATAGTATTCATTAGCTTGTAGAGTTTCATAAATCGCCTCATCGCTAATTAAATAATAGTATTGCTCTTCAAGGTCGTTATAAATTTCCTTGCAAAGCTCGGCTCTTAAATTTTCGATTTTCTCTTCTGCCTCATTGATTAGCTCAACATCTTCATCATCATTTAAAAAGTGATAAATATTTATATATCTTGTATTATAGTGTGAGTAATGATTAGCACATTGATTTTTTTCAATTTTTATTTCAATTTCTGGTTTTAAGTCGTAAAGGCGTTTTTGTTGCTCTTCTGTTAGGTCTATTTTTTGTGAAAGTATATCCAAATCAATATAATAAGAATCACAATCAAAACAAGCTCCATCGCCTTGACTCCCAAACCCATTAAAGTAAATTTCAGGACGTGCAAAGCCAAAAGATTTTAATTTCTCTTCCCATTCATCAAGGATAAATTTATACCAATCATAATCAACGTTGATATATTCATTTTTTTTAATAGCCTTTTCTTTGACTTCATCAAGCTCGTAAACCGTTTTTAATATCTGTTTCATAGTTCTAACTCCTTTTTAATTGTCGGAAATATAACCAGAATCAAGTTTAGTAAAATCAAAAGCCATATCACGTCCAAAACGCTCAAAATCAAAATATCTCTCTAGGGTTTCACGACTTAAACAAGCAAAGCCCCCAAGTTCATCAATATAATTTTGAGCTAGTTCGGTTTCGTTGTCTGCCTCTATATAGTAAAAATCCCAATTATCAACCTTTTCAAAAGCCTCATCAATATCAAGCCCACAATCATCGATAAAATAACCAAACACTTCTTTTTGTGTTTCGCTCCAGTTGTCTGTTTTTTGTGCTAGTTCGTTTAGTTCTTCAATGTTTTGAGATTCATCAATTTTGATATTTAAATCTGTTTCATAGTCTTGAATCATAAATTCGGGGTCGTTTTCGCCTTTAGCTATCCAATCAAGCTCGCTTTTCAAATCTTTATCATTTAAAGGTAAGTTTAACCAATTCCCACGAATAGAACCACAATTATACTTATGGTATGTTCCAACATATATATTTAGCATTTTAATAACTCCAATGTTATAAAATCGAACCAATTTCGACTTATTGTCTATAATATATCATATAATGCGTATTTTGTCAACAATTATTTTTATATTTTTAGTATGTTTTATGTATTTGATTTTATTAGATTATTTTTTTAGGGGTGTGAAAGTGTGTATATATAATAAGTATGTAAATTTAAGGGGTGTTAATTATGTAATAAATAAATTGTTATATAAAAAAATTGTGTTAGTTTGATAATGTCAATCAATTTCAGTTAATCCTATGGAATGCTAGGGCTTACAAGAATAAACCTTGTAGGCTTTTTTTGTTGCATAGTTGCAGAAGTTGAACGGATAAGGCTTAAAACTTGCAGAAAAGGGAAAAAATAAGATGGGTGTAGCGAAGTACGGAAAGCCCGAGGAAATGTTAAAAAAGATTGATGAATATTTTGATAAATTTGAAAATCCCGAGCCTCTGCTAGATAAAAAAGGTCAAGCAATCCAAGACAAAGACGGAAATATAGTATATAAAGGAGGAAAGCCAACAAGCTCAGGACTAGCACTCTTTTTAGGGTTTAAATCTAGATGTGCTTTTACTGATTACTTGCAGAAACCAACATTTACAGACGTGGTGAAGTATGCTAAGCTTAAACTCCAATCCCATTGGGAAGAACTATTAGCCACTAAGAACTATAACGGGGCTAAATATATGCTCTCTAATATGAATGATGGTTGGCAAGAACCCGAAACACTAGCAAAACAACAGCTTACACAAGCTCCAGTAATTGCACAAGTTATATTTATTGATGGCAAGAAGGGAAGTTATGCAAGTCCCTCAGATATACCAACGATTGACGCCGAAGTTATACCACAAGCAGAGATTACACAAGCAAAGAGAACACGGAAAGCAAGCCAAAGCAGAAAGAACGCAGGCACAACAAAGAAGAACGCCAAAAGCAAGGGCAGGAAGTAGCAGAAAAAAGCATTCTTTTTTTCTTCGATGGGGGGTGGGGGGCGACGCTCGGCTCTTTCCCAATACAACCATACCAATTTCGAACTAAAAGCGTGAAAAAGTTGACAAAAGGGAAAACGCAGTAAAAACAAAGAATTAAAGAGATTCGAAGAAAGGGTGGTGAGGTTTCTATAGGATACTTCTTAAAAGTTGTCCATAGACAGAATTATTTTGGTAGTGAATTGAGTAAAAACAGAAAGATACTTCTTTTTGCTAGACAGAAAAAAATTTCGTTCGGCAGAGCCGAATAGGGGAGGTAAGTTCAAAATTCTAAAATTCTCGTGTACGAGAAGGGTTTTGTCTAATTTACCACTTAATAAAAACAATGACTTAGGTGATTTGGTATCGCAAAAACACGGTAAAATACAACCCTAGAATTGCGATTAATCACCTTTTTGTCAAATATATTATAAACTATATGGAGTTAATATTTAGTAAATGGCTGATGCTAAGAAAATACGCTTTGAGGTTCAGAAGCAGTATGCCCCTTTGTATCAAAATCGTAGTGTTAGATATTTTCTCTATTATGGTGGTCGTGCTGGAGGTAAGTCCTTTGGGTTTGCCGATGCACTTCTAATTCTTGGACGACAAAACAAACTATTCATTGCTTGTGTTCGTGAAGTTCAAGATTCAATTAAAGATTCTGTTTATAAGCTTTTGAAGGATAGGGCTGATTATTGGGGTTTTACGGATTACGTTTTTTACACCGATAGAGTAGACAACATAGCAACTGGTACAAGGATTATCTTTAAAGGTCTGCAAGATAACAATGCTCAAAATATTAAATCTTTGGAAGGTGTAGATATATGTTGGATAGAGGAAGGTCAATCTATTACCAAGAAATCTTGGGATATTCTAAACCCTACAATCCGTAAAAAAGGTTCTCAAATATGGATTTCTATGAATAGAGAGTTAGAAAATGACCCTATTTGGGTAGCCCTAGCTCGTAACCCTGATGACAAAATCGTTATCAAAAGAGTAAACTATACTGATAACATCTATTGTCCTCCTGAAATGAAATATCTTGCAGAGAAAATGAAAGAGGACGATTACGACGGCTATCTCCACGTTTGGGAGGGTGAGCCAGTTCAACAAGGTGATACAAAGCTAATAGGCTACAAAGAAGTCCATAAAGCCCTTGAGAATAAAATTGAGAACTCGGCTTTGACTAATTGCCCTCTTATCGTTGGTGTTGACGTTGCTCGCTTCGGTGATGATAAAACTGCTATTGCTAGAAGAAGAGGGCGTAAAGCTTATAAAATTAAAACCTATGGCAAGCTAACAACAGTAGAAGTTGCTAACTTGGTGAGCTCAATCATTCGTGATGAGAAGCCTGCTAGGGTTAATATCGATATTGGTGCTATGGGTGCTGGTGTTTATGATATTCTCGTTGATAGAGGTTACCATAATGTTGTTAGAGCCGTAAACTTTGGTGAAAGTGCTCAAGAACAGGAAAAATACTGCAATCGTAGAGCCGAAATGTGGGCGAGATTAAGAGATTGGCTCACTGCAGAGCTACCTGTTAGCCTTGTTGATTGTGAGGGATTGTCCGAAGATTTAACAACTCCAAACAAAGGGTTCGATAAACTTGGTAGATTACTCCTTGAAAAGAAGGATGAGATTAAAAAGCGTTTGGGTAGGTCAACAGACGTTGGTGATGCTTTGGCTCTAACCTTCGCTGAAATGGTATATCCGTCATCAATAATGTTTCAAAGTTATGATGATACGGAATTTGTTGATGATAATGTTTATGTGTGAGGGAAAAATGAGTGGATTATTCGGTTCAACACCTAAAGTTCAACCACAAGTAATAGAAACAAAACCTACTGTGATTGATAATTCAGAGCAAACTCAAAAATTAGAGCAAGCTCGTAAAAGAAGACGTGGTCCTGCTAGTCAATTCATAGCTGGTAACACATCTCTTAGTGGAAACAGCGTGAGAAAAACATCTCTTGGAGAGTAGAATGAATATAGAAAAACATATTGTTGATAGATTAAGCGTTTTAAAGGGCATAAAACAGCCTCACGAGCCATATTGGAAAAAGTTAGCTCAATTATGCTCTTTTGCTCCAGAATTGTGGGAGGAAGACAAAAATCAACGCCACAAACAAGTGGTTTTTGATAACACTGCTAGAAACGATTTAACCTATTTTGCAGCTGCAATGAAGAGTACAATCGCTCCTACAACTCAACGTTGGCATAGATTGAAAGCTAGAAGACCAGAATTGGAGGATAACGATAAAGTTCAAGCCTATCTTCAATATGTAACAGACCTTTTGTTTAAATTAAGATACGCTTCAAACTCAACCTTTTCTGCAGAATCAGATTTATTGTTTAATCAATTAGGTGTTTTTGGCACTTCTGTATGGTATATCGGTGAAGATATAGGTAAACGTATAGTTTATAAAACTATCCCATTCAACGAGGTTTATATCGACCGTAATGAGCTAGGTGAACTTACTGCCGTGTATCGTGAGTATGAACTTACAGCTCAAAGAGCTTATGAATTGTTTGGTGAAAACGTATCTAAAGAAATTAAAGCTTGCCTAGAGAAGCAACCTAATCGCAAATTTAAGTTTATTCACGCAGTAGAAAAACGTTTAGAAAGAGATGCAAAAGCTAAAGACTTTAGAGGTATGCCTTTTGCTTCATATCACTATGAGTTGGAAAACCATCACCTTGTTAAAGAAGGTGGTTACAGAACTATGCCTTATGCAGCACCTAGATTTTTAGGTATTGAAGGCTTGGTTTACGGCGATAGCCCAGCTTTGCAAGCTTTCTATGATATATTAACTGCTAATGAAATGGGTAAAACCATTTTAAGAACTGGTCAGTTGCAAGCAAATCCCCCAATCCTCACCTCTCAAGGATTAATTGATGCAAATAAACTGGGGTCTGCTGGTGCTGTTATTAGAGGGGGACTAGACAGCCAAGGCAGACCATCTGCTGTTTCTATGCAGTATGGCAACAATTTAGCAGTTACCCTTGAAATGCAACAAGCTGTAAGAGCTCAAATTGATAGAGCATTCTTAGTTCCATTATTCCAAGCTCTTACTCAAGAAAAAGAAATGACTGCTACCGAAGTTGAAAAACGTGAAGTAGAAAAAGCTATGTTGTTAGCTCCTATGTGTGAAAGAATTGCCAATGAATGGCTAAATGCTAACATTACTAGAGAATTAGACATTATTTCTCAATATGGGCTTCTTGATGGTGTACCTGATGAATTAATGGAAGAGGGTAGCATTGCAGTAGAGTTTGAAAGCCCATTCGTTCACTTGCAAGAAAGTGCTCAAATTACAGGTATGTATAAGTGGTTAGAAGCTACTATGACAATGGCTCAAGCAGACCCAGGCGTTCTTGATATTCTAAACTTTACAGAGGCTAGTAGAAAGATTGCAAACTACTATGATGTTGATGCATCTGCTATTAGAAGTAGAGATGAAGTACAAGCACTTGGTGAACAAAGAGCTCAACAACAAGAAGCTGCTAACTTGCTTCAAGCAAGTGAAGTTCTTACAAAATCTATGAAGAACATAGGTTATAAAGGAGGTAAATTTGGTTTTTAGACTAAATAAATTGAAGAGAGAATACAAGCTCACTAAAGCCTTCAAAGGTTTGTTCTATGAAAATGGTAGACTAAAGAAGGATGCAGAGCTTGTTTTAAGTTTCCTAAGGGATGAATGTGGGGCAAAAGGCGAACTAGGTAAAGGTGGTTCGCCTTATTTTTACGACAGAAACGAAAAGTTTGACGTAAATGCAGCTGCTTTCCTTTTAGGAAAACGAAGAGTGTTTGACCTAATTGTTAAACACTTATCTTTGGATGAAACAAAAATCTTTCGATTACTTTCTCAAGAAGAAAAAGCAATAGAGGAAGATTTAGAGATATAAGGAAATCCCTATGGAAAACACAAACGAGCCAGATGTTGAGGCAACATCTGATAACTCCAATACGCCTCAAAACGAACCAGCTAACAATACTTCACAATCTTCTTGGGAAGGATTTTCCGAAGATGACAAGAAGTACATCGGGGACAAGGGTTGGAAAACCACCCCTGATATGCTCAAGTCCTATCGTGAGTTAGAGAAATCTTATGGAACAAAAATCTCTATTCCAAAAGACGAAGATACAGAAGGTTGGGACAAACTCTATAACAAGCTCGGTAGACCAGAATCTGCTGACAAATATGAATTTGAAGCAGATGAAAGCATTAAAGCCGATGCTCAAAAAACTTTCTATGACTTAGGTCTTTCAAGCACTCAAGGGTCTAAACTTGTTGAGTGGTTTAATAACACCTCTTTGGCTCAAAAAGAAGCCCTAGATAAAGCGTTGGAAGAACAAGCAAAGAAAGAAAAAGAAGAAGTTATGACCTCTTGGGGTGATGACGCAAGTAAAAATTCAGAACTAATGACTAGAGGTGCAAAGCTTATTTCAAGTGATGAAGAAGATTGGCACAAAATCGAACTTGCTCTTGGAACAAAGAAATTTATGCAAGTAATGAAGGTTTTGGGTGAATCCATCTCAGAAGATACACTTCCAACCGAAAATAAGTCCAACGCAAAAAGCTCTATGTCAATGGTTGATTATGTTCATAACGTATTTAAAGGAGAAGTATAATGGCTGAGGAATATAAAACTGGCACATTAAAAGAAATTGCTATTGGATTAGCAGAAAAACAAGACCATATGGTTAATACACTTTTGGAAGAAACACCAGTTGCTGATTATTTAAGATTTGAAGCAGCTACACACGGTATGTGGAACGCTTACGAAGAAGTTGGTAAAATCACAACAGTTGAAGAAGTTGACATCGACTCCCCATTACCAGAATTGATTGCAGATACAGACCTTAAAAAGACTGACTTGCAAATCGTTGGTGGTAAGATTATCGCTGGTGAAGACAAACTTCAAATCATTGGTAAAGAAAAATACTTTGCTAAACGTTTACCACTTCACCTTCGTCAAGCTGGTATGATGATGGAAAAGAACATCATTTACAAAAATATCCGTGACTACGCTATCCAAAAAGGTAAGGCAGTAGATTGTGGTGGAACTGGTGACAAAGGTTTCTCTATCATAGCTTTCCGTGAAATTGAAGGCGAAAACATCGGTCTTTACAACGCATCTGGATTTGGTTCTGGTACAGGTAAACTTTTAGACGTTAAAGCTATTAACGGTGGTAACGTTTACGAAGATAAGAACGGCGTAATGGTTTACGGTATGAGATTAAAAGGTTACATTGGTTACCAAATGGCTAACCCACACGGTGTTGCTGCTTTGGTAAACATTACAGCTGATAAATTACCAACTGCTGAACAAATTGATGACTTAATCCTTTCTGCTCGTGCAGATATGGGTAGCCGTGGTTTCTTAATGATGCACCCAAAAATGTTATCATTATTGAACAAATTTAAGGCAGAACGTTTACAAACAACTGTAACAGATAAGAATATCGACCGTACATTCACAACTTGGAATGGAGTTAAAATCTTAACTTCTTACAACTTTGAAAATGGTACAGAAAAAACAGTTTCACTTTAAGGAGATATAATATGGTATTAAAAGTATATGGCGAAGACTTATACAACGCTGGTACAGCTGGTGTTGTAAACGCAGGTTCTACAAACGGAGCTTTGGTTATCAACGTAGTAGCTATCGCAGATGCACCAAGTTTTGCAGAAACAACAGTTACTGTTAAACAAGGTGCTACTGCTGATAACGTAACTAGCAACTGTGGTTCATTCGTTGCAGAAGCTAAAGAAAATGTAAAAGCAGGCGAGGTTATTGCAAGTTTTTCTCCTAGCAATGTTGATGCATTTTTGACAGCATCTGTTTCTGGTGAAACAACAAACGCTCGTGTTACACTTGGTTACTTACCAAGATAATCAACTAGGGGAGGGAAACCTCCCCTTTCTTTTTGAAAGGAATGGCTTTGAAAATAGATATTATAAATAAATCTTTAGTTCTTTTAGGTGAAGAACCTATAAGCTCTACAAATCAAAAACCTTGGGGTAGAATTATGGATATGTTTTATGAGGACACAAAGAAAAGCCTTCTTTCAATGTATCCTTGGAGATTTGCAATTAAAAGAGTTAGCCTACCTGTTTTAGACCAAGAAACTGGCTATAATAAGTTTAAGTACAAATATGAACTTCCTTCTGATTGCTTGCTTGTTATGAACCAAGGTGAATACTATAAAAATGCAGATTTAAGAGATTATAGAGCAGATTCTGGTGAGTTGTATGTTATAGAGGGAAGAAACGTTTATTCAAACATTAATCCGTTTGTGTTACAATATGTTTCAAACGTTAGTGAGGAATTGTTTTCTCCTTTATTTGAGTTAGCCCTTGCAAATAAAATAACAGCTCAAGCATCTATAAAAATAAAACAAAATCCAAATTTAACTCAATTATATGAGAGTGAATTTCAAGGTTATATATCTTTAGCTATAACAAACAATGAGATAGTTCAAGATACTCAATCATTAGGTGATAATAGTTGGGTATCTATAAGAAAAGGATGGGAATAATGGCTATTAAACCTGCGTTAAACCAATTCAATGGTGGTGAAATATCTCCACAATTAGAGGGTAGATATGACTGGGATAAATATAATTACTCTGCCAAGTTGTGTAAAAACTTTATACCACTGGTAGAGGGAAGTCTTAAAAGAAGAGGTGGTAGCCACTTTGTTGCATCAAGAAGAGGTGATGGATTGGCAGAATTTGTTATTACAGTATCTGCTAGTAATGTTGAGCCAAGTCTATTGATTGATGGGGAAAAAGTACCATTAACGCAAACATCTCCAGATGGTTGGACAACACAAAAGCTTACATACAAAGAAGGTGTTACAATTTCCTTACGAGCTAGTGCTGACGGATATAAAGCTCAATTTAAAGATGTAACAATCCAACCTGCTCAACAAGATATAATAATAAGTTTAAAACCGATTTCTGGTGAAGTAGAAGAAACTGCTACTGTTAAGTTTATAGCACCTACAAACACTATTATTATTATTGATGGTGAACAAACAAATATAGTTACTAGTCCTATTGGTTCAGTAGTTCCATTTAGTGTTACATTCGAAGATAAAAGCGTTTCTGGTCGTATAGAGATTTTTACAGATGAAACATATTATATTATGCTTAAAAATGAAGAATTAGAAATATCTAGTGGGCAAATTGTGGTAACATCAACACCAATGTTAGGTAACGTTTACCTACCTAAATGTAAGGTTAGATTTATTGGCGTTGGTGGTGGTGGTGGTGGTTATCTATACGCCCCAGCGTATGCATATAGTGGTGGTAGTGGTGCAGGTCAAGAGGTTATATTATCACTTCCAGAAGGAGTTTATGAGTATTCTTGTGGTAAGCTTGGTGAAACAAGAGATTCTTACATAAGTGGAGATAATGCAACAAGTGGTGAAAAAGGTGGAGATACCTACCTAAAGGTTGGTTCAGTAGAAATTGCTGTTTCAGAAGGTGGTGGTGGTGCTAACCTTACTGGTGGTTCTTTTTATGATGGAGAAGGTGGTTATAATAGATTAAACTCATCTTATGTTGATAGTGTTATTTGGCAGAAGAGAATTAAAGGCAACGGTCAAAATAATGATTATAGAGGTGGTTCTGTATATAACGGCTATGGTGCTCCTTCTGGTTGGGAAGGTGATGATGCCGTGCCAGTGGTTTATGGAACAAATGGATATTTAAGTATTGTATTTGTGGAGGAATAATGCTTGTAACTTATACAACAGAAACTCAAGATTATATTGTAGAGTTTGGTAACTCTTATGTGAGATTTTACAAAGACCACGAACCAGTTAAAAAAGATGATGGGACTATTTATCAATTAGTAACACCTTATTTGGGTGAAGATGTTGATGATATTAAGACCATCCAAAATGGAGATTACTTATACATATTTAGCAGAAAGCATCCAGTTAAGATGCTTGCAAAATACAATGATACAGACTGGAGATTAACTGACTTTGATATTTCTGCAGGACCTTTTGATAATGTAAATACGACCGAAAACGGATTAAAAGTATCTGACGTTTCTGGTATAGTTACAATAAATGCAGACAGTGATTTGTTTACTGCTAATGATGTTGGTAGATTAGTTAGAATAACCGTGGTTAATAGCAATAAAAAAGCTTGGTATTCTGGTATGGATATAAAAACCAATGAAGTTGTTTCTTCTGATGGAAAATATTATGAAGCTCAAAGTGATGGTAAGACTGGAAATGTTAAGCCAGTTCATACAGTTGGGATACAATCTGACGGTACAGTGTCATTTAAGTATATACACGCTGGTTATGGTTTAGCTAAAATAACAGAATACATAAATCCTACATCCGTTAAAGCTCGTGTAATAGATAGATTTCCAGACGAGTTAAAGAACACAACATCAACATATTGGGAATTAGGCTTATTACACAAAGGAAGAGAATATCCTCATAGTGGAACGTTTTACAGAAACAGATTTTGTTTTATGGTTGATGTAGACAATATTCCTCACGTTTGTATGTCTTGCAGTGATGATTATAACAATTTTAACGATAAAGAACACGGTGAAGTGTTAGCAACAAACTCTATTATTGTTAAGGTTGTTAGCAACCAAAGAAACATAGGGAAATGGATTTTTGCATCTGACGTTTTGTTTGTAGGTACTTCATCTGGTGAGTTTTATATTGATAGTGCAACACAATCCGAACCTATGAGCCCAGATAACGTTAAAATACAGCGCATATCAGAAGTTGGTTGTTGTTCTATATTACCTCAAAGTATTGGTTCACACGTTATATTTGCTACTGCAACAAAGACATCTATTAGAGATATTATTTACTCTTTCACCAATGATGCTTATGACCCAGTAGACCTATCTTTGAATGGTAAACACTTACTAGCATCTGGTATTACAAGTATGACATACCAAGAATACCCAGATAAAATATTATGGTTCACAACAAATGACGGCAAACTTGTTGGTCTAACTTTCTCATCAGAAGAAAAAGTTGCTGCATTTCATCAACACGACTTGAATGGAAACGTTCTAAATGTTACATCTGCCAAGTATAACAACACAGAGGAACTTTGGGTTGAGGTTGAGAGAGATAACAACGTGTGCATTGAATGGATTGGCAATGGCTACCCAAGTGATTGTTTTGACGAGAGTGAACTAAAAAAACGTAGTTTCTTTGTTGATTGTGGTAAGGAAATTGAGATACCACGAATAACCCAATACAATGGTTATTTTTATGAATCTACAAAAAATCTATTAAACAAAGAAATTAAGGTTGTTCTAAATGAAGAAGAAGCAACTTATAGACCAGATGAAGATGTTTACTTGCTAATATATGGTTCAAGCGAGAAGAATGACGGATACCTTGGACGTATAGAATGGGGAGTTAATACAAACGAAGATGATATGACATATACTTTCCAAGTTGATAAACAATTTTTGGGAAGTGAAATTATTGTAAGATTATATTCTGGTGGAGAAGGTTTCTATCAAGATATTCAACAAATTGTATTAGAAAGTACCGAATTTACAATTCACACAGAAACAAAGGTTGGTGAAGCTCGTTTCGTTGTTGATATATATGGAGGACACAATGCAGCTAATAACACTTTAGATGGATTAAGTCATTTAGAGGGTAAAGAGGTTGCAGTTATGGAAGATGGTGCAGAAGTTGAAAGAAAAATTGTTAAAGATGGTAAGATACTTATTAGAGGAAAAACCAAAAGAGTAGCCGTTGGTTTGCCTATTAAGAGTGTTTATATACCTCAAACGATTTACATTTCTGGTAACAATGGTAGTGGTGTAGGTGATGTACAAAGAATAGACCACGTTACACTTATGTTGCTAAACAGTCTTGGAGGCAAAATTGGTAAAGATATAGATAATCTTGATGATATTTTGTATCGTGACAGTTTTGAGTTAATGGATGATTCTGCACCTCTTTATACTGGAAATAAACAGATACCAGTAAGCTTAAACACATCAACAATAAAAGAAAAAGGTGCAACTATCGTTATTTATAATGACAGTGTGTTTCCAATGAATATACTAGCAATAGCTCCACACTTAACAACATCGGGGAATGGTCTATGATTAGGCATTACAAAGAGGGAGATTTAAGCAAAATAAATCTTCAAGATGAACAACTAAAGGAAGGGCAATCCGAGTGGTATATGTTCAAACACCCAGACACCATTGTATTTGAAGATGGTGACAAGGTTTTAGCAATTATTAGACCTTGTTATGAGGCAGGTGGTCGCCTTTTTCTTGGTGCTTTGATAAGTAAAGATTGTGGCTACAAATCAATATCAATGTTTAAAAAAATAAAATCAATCATTGATGATTGGTTGTATTTTGGTGATGTACAAAGAATTGAGTTTACAACACAAAGTAACTTCAAACAAGCAAACAGACTTGCAGAACTTCTTGGTTTTCAAAAAGAGGGAACATTAAGAAGATACTACAATGGAATGGATTTTAACATTTGGGGGAGAATTGAATAATGAGTGCTATATGGGTGGCAGCTACTATGGCTGCAGCAACAGTTGCAAAAGGATATTCAGATTATCAACAAGGCAAATACCAGAAAAAGGTTTATGATGCTCAAGCCGAAGTATATGAAAACGCATCTTATCGCAAGCGTTTAGAAACTGCTATTAACGAAGATACTCAAAGGCGTGAAAATAGAAGAGATTTGGCTAGAAGTGTTGCAGCTGCTGGTGAGCAAGGAATGGCTAATTCACAAACAACTATTGGTGCATTAGGTCAATATGCTACCGATTATGAACGTAATGCATTGAATATAAGATATGAAGGTATGACACAAGCTAATGCTTTATCAAACCAAGCCTTTGCTTATCAATCAATGGGAAAATATGCTAAACAACAAGGTAAGAACTCTTGGAATGCAAGTCTTATAAAAGCCCCATTTGCCTTTGCAGCTGGATATGCAAGTGCAGGTGGAACGTTTGCAGAAGGTACTTTAGGAACAATAGGTGCAGGAATGAGTGTTGTAAATGATGTATGGGATTTTGCAGATACTGGGGATGCAAAATATCTAGGTGCAACCAAAACACAAGGTGCTGCATCAAAAATTAAAAATAGAAAATGGTCTTTTGGAGGTTAAACAATGGCTAACAAACAATCTTTACCTACAATGAATGAAACTAAAAGCAGTTTCGTTAATACAAGCTCAATGGGAAATGTTGTTGCTCCTGAATATAAAGAGCAGAAATGGTCTACCGTTGCAAGAATAGGAGAAGGTATCGTTGGTGTATCTAATGCTTTTAAGAATATGAAACATACAGAAATGATGGCTAAGCTTGATAACCTAGCTCAACAAAACCTCCACAAGTTAGGTGATGCGACAGACCCTTCACAACTACCAGATTTAATTAATGAAGCAAACCAATCTTATGATGATTTATTCAAAGATGACCCATATGGTAAGAGTTTCTATGAGAGTGATTTGTACAACACATTTAAGCTCAAGAATGATGCTAATATTGAAAAGACTGTTACAGCTCTTAACCATAAATTTAGCTCAATACAAGCAATAAAAACAGGTAACGAAATATCTTCTGACATTGCATTGATGAGTGACCCAGAACGTATGACTAAAGCATTAGCGATGTATGAAAAAAACTTGGACGGACTTGAACTAACTGCCGAAGAAAAATTCAAGATTATGACAGATGTAACAAAAGATAGTTTTGGTAAAGTGTTTACAAATAGCCCAAACAATGCAGTTGCTTGGTTTGACTATTCAAATGGTGCTTACAATAAATACGGCATTGACGGTGCAGAAATAAAAGAAAAAGCTAAACAAAAAGACTTACAACAATTCAAGTTGGAGCAATATTATAAGAACCAAAAGATAAAAGAAGAAGACCGAGAAAAGAAACTAAAGAAGGAAGCTGCAGAAAAAAGAGCCTATGATACAGTCTTATCATATAAACTTGGCAACAAAACTGCCGAAGAGGTTAAATTTGAAGCAGAAGCTCTTAACAGTGAAGGGTATTCTAAAGAAGCATTTACATTGTTGAGCAAAGCATTCCCTGAAAGCAAACAAGAAACTCAAAAACAAATCACAATAAGCAATATAGGTACAAGGATAAATGAATTATCAAACATACACGATGAAGTGTTAAGAAATGCCGAAGTTGAATTATTGGAAATGGAGATAGAAGAAGCAAGCAATCTAAACCTAATTAGTAAAGATTTAGAAAAAAGATGGAAAAGCCAGTTATCTCCAGAGCAAAAAGATAACCTTGATTATTTCTTAGAAAAAGCAGAAACAGGAAGTATTAATGGTTATGATGAAAATGCCCTAGATGACCTTGTTGCTAAGGAGAAAATAAAAGACACTCAACGCTCGTCTATTTTAACAAAAAATGATAGAAATAAAAATATTGCTCAATATCATAATGCTATATTAAAGGATGAAATAACAACTCCAGAACAAATTGATGCTTTAGATATTAAAGATAGCCAAAGAATCACATTAAAAGAAGCTTTAAGAAAACACCGTACAGATATGGGATATGAGAACCCAGAGGTAGAAAAGGCTTATAGTTATCTAAACAAAGGTGACACAAAAGGTTTTCTTGAGGCTCTTAATGATGTTCCAGAAAGCAAAAGATTACCATTGTTAGATAAGTTTAGAGATAAGGTTCAAAAAGCTCAAAATCAAAACTATGAGAAGTTACAAGTTAAACTTGCAGATAACAAGTTAAATATGAATACGCTTGAAGCATCTTACCAAGACCGTTTAATAAACTTCGACCAATACAAAAATCTAAAAAATGAGATTGTAAATAGAGCTGTAAAAGAGGTTGCAACATCAACTGCAGAAATATCTAAAAGAATAATTAACGGCGAAATAAGAACAGAAACAGAACTTGATAAGCTTTATAGCGATGTAGATGTAAATACTCCAAATTATTTAATAAACTACAACGCACTTAAAAGTTTATTGGATGAAAAAAGCAAACCTTATTATGATGTTTTAAATAAAGCTTTTTCTACAATCGATGGTTTTCTAAAGAAAGATGAGTTAGGTAACAATACAACTACAGCTGTCAAAAATGCAGAAACAGCTAAAAGGCAAATTTTGTATATATTTACACAACATATGCAAGATGATAGAATAACTTTAGATAAAATGAGGGAAATCCTTAGTCCGAACAATATAACAGCTTTAGCTCAAGTATATAGTGTTGATTTGAATGATTTATCTAAGTCATATGAAAACGTTGGTGCATCATATAACAAAGATGAGTTTGTTGCAACATTTGGTAATATGGATGCAAATAGCATTAAACAGTTAGATGCAAAACAGTTTATTAAAACCCCGACCACAGAAGATGCCAATAATGGAAACTCAAATGGTAATAAATCTACAGTTGTAGATAGTATATCTAATTGGTGGTCTAAAACATTTGAAGAAAAGGAAAACAAAACCCCTAAAAAAGAAAGCGAGAAAATATCTGACGTAAACACAGCTATTTCAGATTTAGAAAACATTGAAATTGAAGATGGATTATTGAAAGAGAGTTTATAATGGCTACATACGAAGAATTAAGAGAAAAGTACACAGAAGAAGCTTTAAGCGCTGCTTTATTATCTAAAGGCTATTCAAAGGAAGATATTATGAGGAGAGAGTTTGCTTATAAGCAAGCTCACGGATTGATTGAATATCCAGAGAAAAAAGCAACAATTAGCAACTTTACAAAAGACTTTGTATCTGGTTTTGGCGAGGGAGTGGTTGATAAAGCCACAAACTATAAAGAAGCCGTAAAAGAAGGTTTTAATGAGTCTAATACAGGTATGATTATAAATAAAGAAGTACCAGAAGGCTCAAGTGATTTTTCTCTTGACGAGAGTGCTGTTAAATCAATTACAAGCGTTCTATCTGATTCACCATTTTATTTGGTTGGAGGTGCAGTTGGAGGTGCAGTTGGAGGGAAAGTTGGTACTACAATGGGAATGTTTGCATTTGAAGATGCAATGAGGTCTATTCTTATTGATTATTACAAGAATGGTGAAGCTACAAGTTTTTCTGACTTTATGAGCAAAGTAAAAGATATTGACGTTGTAAAAGCATTTAAAGAAGGTGGAAAAGGGGCTGTTACTGGTGCAGTTGTTCACGGTTCAAACATAAATGCCAAAGCAGCTAAAGAGTATTTTCTTAAAAAGTACGGAGCAGAGGGCTTTAAAGGTCAATTTATGGGAGCATCCATTGATACATTATTTCCTGCTACTGGTTTAACTGCTAGTACATCTTTGTTAAATCGGGAAATACCAACACTGGAAGATTTTATAAATGCAGCCGTTACCATTGCTGGTCTTCACGTTGTAAGTAAAGCTACAGCTCCGATAAAAGCAAAGATTAAAGATGTTATACCTTCTAAAAACAAAACACCTAATACTCAAGAAGCCAACATTGAAACAGAAACAACAAATGCTACTGTTGAAGGAAGCGTTCAAGAGATTGGAGGTCAAATAAACCCAAACTATGGTGGTTACAGTATTAAGATTGGTGATATACCAAGTCCTACTGCATATTGGACTAACTATTTAATGGATATGTGGGCTAAAGGAGGTATGACACCACAAGAGGCAGTTATATCTTATAGAAACAATCCAGCTGGTTTATTTGCAAGACAAGGTGGTAGAACTTATATGATTTGGGGCAATGAGCGTTTACCAGTAGAGTATCAAGTGGTAGAAGCAAAAGACTTAAAAACATCTCACGATTCCGAAGGAAACAAAAACAAAGACTTCCCAGAGTATATGCAAAACAGAGAAAGAGATAGAAAATCATCTCAAGAACAAATTAACAACATTGCATCAAACTTTATGCCAGAGTTATCTGTATACGGAATTGAGCCACAAACTGGAGCTCCAGTAGTAACTGCAGAAGGATATGTAATATCTGGAAACGGTCGTGTTGAAGCTATTAAACTTGCAAAAGAGAAGGGTACTCAAGGAGATTACAGAGCCATTGCAGAAGACATAGACCCAAGAGCTAAAGATATGGAAAACCCAATTATTGTAAGAAGATTACAAGGTGAGTTCTCCGAAGAACAGATTAGAAACCTAGTTCAAAAAGGTAACCAATCAAACACCTTAAAGCTATCTAAATCTGAAATGGCAAAAGATGATGCATCACGTTTAGATGATAGTTTGCTTGATAAATTAGATACAAATACAGAGTTATCTTCTATTGAAAATAGAGGTTTTATTGATGAAGCCTTAAACAAGATAATACCAGATAATGAAAAAGGTAGCTTACTTGATAAAGATGGTAAAATAACCAATGAAGGTATATCCAGAATTAACAATGCAATGCTTGGTAAAATCATTGAAGATAAATCTATGTTATCAAAGATGATTGAAACAGAAGATGCAGTTTTAAAAAAGGTATCTAGTGGTTTAGCAAAATCATCTCCAACTATTTCCAAAATGGAAAAAGATATAAACAACGGATTAATAAACGAAGATTATAGCTTAGTTAAGGATGTAAATGATGCTTTAAATCTTTATGATAAATTCAAAAAATCTAATATGACATTTGATGAATTTATGAAGCAAGGAGATATGTTTACAAATATAAGTCCTTCTGTTGCCGAATTAACTAGAATATTCCAAAGCTCAAAAGGTGCTAACGTTATAAAAGACGTTATCAATGATTATTCCAACGTTGCTCAAGAAAGTTCTGGAGGTTTTAGTTTTGATATACCCGAAATGAGTAAAGCTGATATATTAAAAGAAGCTTATACACGAAGAGCAACAAAGAGTAGCGAAACAAATCTAAAAGCTCGTGAAGTGTTAAATGATGAGTTTACAGACATTATGTTCGGAGAAAGCCCAACCGAAGTTAAAGTTGGCAAGTTGGTTCAAAGTGATATTTACAAAGGTGATAAGAGCCAAATTAATATATCATATAGTGAAAGTGGAGTAGCAATAAGTCGCCACGCTATTGCCGATAGATTTAAACAACGTATACAAGATTTAGCCGAAGTTGGAAACGTACCATTCCGTAAAGGTAAAATGTACGTTAAAGGCTCAATCCTTGGTTTCTATAAGCCAAGAGCAGAAGTTATTAGAACTAGAGGAATTGATGACTTAGCTACTTTAGTTCACGAAACTGCTCACCATTTGGATAAAGTTTTATTTAAAGGAAAACAAACACTACCAGAAGGTAAAGAAAAAGTTTATGCTAATGAATTAGGAAAGATTGCATCTAAAGGCGACCCTTTTGAAGAGGGTTTTGCAGAGTTTGTTTCACACTTTGTTACAAATCCAGAGTATGTAAAGACAAACACTCCTAAATTCTATGAACACTTTATGAAATTTATGAGTGAAAACGAACCAGAAATTTTAAAAATATTAGAAGAAACTCAAGCTGATTATAAATTATACAGAGAACAACCATCTAATAAAAGAATTGAAGGACAATTTGCTACAAAAAAATATAAAGGAAGAACATCATTCAAGAAGTTGCTAGACAATTTGTATACATCCTTTGTGGATGATTTGTACCCATTAAAGGTTATGGAAAAAGAAGTTCTTAAAATAGCTAAACAAAGAAATCCAAACTCCAAAATAAAACTTATACCTGAAAGGTCACCATACTTATTGGCTAGATTAAATAGAGGTGTTAAGGAAAAAATAAACCACTTCCTTGTTGAAGAAGCTATAAACTCAAGACTAGAACCTGTTGGTAAATCTTTAAGAGATTTATATAAAGGATTAACGCCTCAAGAAACTATAAATTTTGACGTATATCTTGCAAGTAAACGAGCATTAACTCTTAATCAAAGAGGTATTCAAACTGGTATAGGAACAAACGATGCAAAAAAAACTATTAAAGAAGGGGCTGAAAAATACGAAGCACGAGCACAAGAGGTTTATAAATACATAAAAAACCTTCGTGATTATTTAATTGATAGTGATATTTTATCAGAGGAAAGAGCTCAAAGAATGAAAGAGCTAGACCCATACTATGTTCCTTTTAAAAGAGTTGTAGATGCAACTGATAGAGCGATAGCTAGAAAAATAAGTCCAAACCAAGTTGTAAAAAGCATTAAAGGTTCTGACAGACAACTTCTTCCAATACAAGAAAGCTTAGCTGAATATACAGTACGAGTAATTGCAAACGCTGATAAAAATATGATTATGAACGCTATTGCTGATTTAGCTATGTTAGAAGGTAGTGGTAAAGTTATTGAAAGAGTTCAAAGCAAGAAACCAGTTAAATTGCCTAAAGATTCAATGCTTGCAAGGAAAAATACAGACAACCGATTGAAATACAATACTGTTGAAATAGTAGACCCAGATACAGGAGATTCTTTAGGTGTTTGGGATATGACAGAAGAATTTTGGGTGAATAAACCAGCCGACAGAAACACTGAAATTACAGCTATAAGAGCTGGCAAACCAATGGTTTATGAGGTAAATCCTGAATTTGCTAGACTTGTTAATGGTCTAAACCCTGCAGAGATTGGTTGGATTGCTAAAATGCTATCACCTTTTTCAACAACTTTAAGAGCTGGTTCTACATTGACTCCAGAATTTATGATTAAAAACTTGATAAGAGATACTCTTGAAGCTTTTATCAATGCTAGAGGTGAAGGGTTTAAACCTGGTGTTGATACACTAAAAGGAACTGAAAGTATATTAAAAAACAGTAGAGAGTATAAAGACTGGAAAATTGCTGGTGGTAAAATGGCTAGTTTTATTCCTACTGATAGAAAAAATATACAAAAGATAATCAAGAACACTGAAAGCAATGTAAAATTAATGGACGAAACTGGGTATTTAGGAACAGCTCTTAATACATTAAATTTGGTTAATCCAATAGATAGGGCAAGAGCTTTATCTGAAATATCGGAAGATTCTACTCGTTTGGGTGTTTATAAAAATAGATATAAATACCTAAAAGACAGAGGTTGGGATGATTACAATGCTAAACTAGGAGCTGCATTTTCATCAAGAGAAGCAACCCTTGATTTTGCAAGAGTGGGTGCAAAAATGAGGGGTGTTAATGCTGTTATTGCATTCATTAACGCAAAGATACAAGGTGCTGATAAAATGGCAAGAAACGTTATTAAAGCACCAATAAGAACTATTAATGCGTTGGGGGTTTTACTATTACCTAGTATCTATTTTGCTTTTGCAAACAGAGGTGATGAAGAGATTAAAGACCTAAACCAAACAATAAAAGATGAAAACTGGATATATAGAGTAAAAGATGGTATAAGAAAACTACCAAAACCACAAAATGCTATACCGTTCTTATCTATATTTGAGAGAGCACTAGAAAGTACCGACCTAGGTGATTATTTTGATAGTTTAAAAGGTGGTTTTGTAGATGCAATGGGGTTAAACTTTTTAGGTTTAATACCAAATGCACTTCAACCTGTTGTAGAAGGATGGAGAAACAAATCTAACTATACAAACGTTCCACTTATACCTGCTTGGCAAGAAAGATTAATGCCAGAATATCAATACGTTGAATCAACAACTGAAACTTCCAAGTGGATTTCAAATCAACTAGCAGGTCTTTTTGGTAAAAGTGTTTCACCTATATTATTAGACCAAGCCGTAAGAGATTGGTCTGGTGGTTTAGGTTCATACGCTTTACAATTAATTGATTATGTTTCAACTGGAAGTGTTAAGCAAGATATATATGAATACGAACACACTCCATTCTTTAGAGCATTTAGAGTAGCATACCCGACAAGAGGTAACTCCCAAGCTTATACTGATTTTATGAACGAATCAGAAAAGATTAAAAGAAAATATGATACTGCTAAATATGTTTTAAATGAGGGCGAGCGTAGTGAATATGAAAAATATTTATCTTATGAAGGTATCTTAAAGTATAGACAAGCTATTATTAACCTTGGAAAAACCCAAAAAGCCATTGCTGAAAACGAAAATTTATCATTGCAAGAAAAAAGGACTATGACAGATAAACTTATCCGAATAATGATAAATTTTTCTAAGCAAGGTAATAGCTTGATTGAAACTTTTAACAAAAACAATGAATAGTCAAAAAAACATATTGAAAAGTTAAATAAGTTTTTTTAAGATTTAATTACGATGGAGAATTGCCTTGAGCAGTTCTCCTTTTTTATTGGAGGAAAAATGACAATTAGTGCTGATTATAAACCAATTAATTATATTTCAGATGGCGTATCTGTAACATACTACATTAATTGGGTGTTTCTTGACAATGATGTTGAGGCAGTAAATGAAGACGGTATTAGATTTGAGAATTACTCAATTCTTAGAAATAGTGATGGTAAGGGAAGTATTGTGTTTGCAGCACCTTTGGAAAAAGGCACTAAAGTTGTTGTAAGACGTTGCATACCTTTAAATCAAAGTATCTCATTTAATGAGGGAGCACCTTTCCCTGCTGATGAGTTCGAATATGCTCTTGATAGAATATATATGATATTGCAAGAGATGGGGTATGATATTAGTAGAAGCTTGGTTTTACCTGAAAAATATAAGAACTTTGAAGAGTATGATAGAGATATAGTTCGTTTTCCATTTACAAACAAAGCAGAATGGGATAGCTCAATCGACTATGAAATAAAAGATTTATGCTTCTTTAATGACGTGCTTTATGTTAATATACGAGGAAGCAATAAAGGTGTTAGACCTGATAGCGAAAACAGTGGTTGGGAAAAAATCGCTAACCTAACATATAACAAGCAAGAGATAGATTTCAAGGTTAGTCAAAAAGTAGATGCTAGCGATGTGTACCTTAAAGATGAAGTGTACTCAAAAGGCGAAATAGATAACAAGATTGGAAACATTGACACTATTCTTGATACAATTAATGGGGAGGTTATCTAATGGCTACAAGTAATAAATTAGCAAAAATACTAGAAACCAAGCTCAACATTAAACAAGCTATCCAAGAAAAAGGTATAGAGGTTGGTGATAAGTTTGCAGAATACCCAGATAAGATTAGAGAAATCTCTGGTGGTGACCCTTCTGCAGGTGGAGATAAAATCTTTGCTATTAATAATAGTGGAGAAGATTACCAAAAAGGTGATAAAGTTTTAGTTGATTTTAGAAGTAATATATTAAAAGATGATGAATTTAATATTGAACAGACAACAACAGGAAGAAGTTATGTTAGACCTGTTTGGTTTGATAATGATAGGTTTATGATTCCAACTAATGATGCTACAACTTCATTTAAATATATTTTTGATGGTAATACTTGGAATAGATATAATATAAATACTTTATCTGCTGCACAAAACTACTTTAATTATATTCCAGAAATGGGAATGTTTTATAGTGGTGGTGCAGATTATATATATGTAACGAAAACAGTAGATGAAAATTGCACAACAACACAAGCAACTAATAACGATGGAATTATTGGTATATTTAATGGAAATGTTTGGAGTTGGAGGCATTTAAATAGTTCTTCTGGTGGTGTGTATTGTAATGATAAAAATTTAACTGGGGCATATGGAATATATGTTTATTGTGTAGATTATGATACAAGAAAATATTTATTGAGATGTGTTTATAGTAGTTATAATAATATGATTATGTATCAAATATCAGAAGATGGAACATATCAATCACAAATTTCAAGTTCAAATGGGCTTTTACCAGATAATACAAAGTGTGTTGGATGTACTGGTTTGGATGCTGGCGATTATGTAATAATGCAACCAAATATTGCTGATAATTGTGCATCGATATCAGGCACAAGTGCATTGGGTAAAACTAATTATAACTATTCGGCTTATAGAATTGGTGAAAAACAACCGATTGTTGAATTAACTCAAGATGACGTTTTGAAACAGTTTTTAGATAAAAAATATACAATTTGGAATATGGATACTCGTAATAATTGTTTAATTATTGGGACAAGAGATAATGTTTATATTTTAGAATTTGATAAAGAAACAAAACAATTCAGAGAAGTTGCAAGTAGTTTTGAATTACCAGAAAATCCAGATGGTGAATTTATTTATAATGCAAGTTTAAGTCCTGATAAGAAAAAACTGGTAGTATATGTGGGAGATATATATTCTGGTGGTCAGAATTTATGTATATAT
>JAEIGA010001118.1_pt1 | contig 41001 bp, 37 predicted proteins | sample 9270691 | NCBI WGS metagenome assembly JAEIGA01 (sample SAMN17057246, study PRJNA624740) | gut metagenome | biome: biome; isolation source: fecal sample | host: Bos grunniens | place: China: Xizang | collected 2019 | reverse complement strand
TTGTCTTTGGTGTTTTCCATGGTGAGATTGTGAGTTTGGTTTTGGCGAATTAACTATACCATCTCTCCTTCTGGAGAGCACCTTTTTTTTGTGCTCTCGCCGTGTCGCATTTAATTTTGCCATTCTCACTTTGTGGATGTCGATGATTTTCCCCTTTCTTTTGGCGACACCCTGCGGGGGTGGTTTGGCAAGAAAGTGACCCCCGAGGAAAAATTGCACCAATGCTTGCAAAGCTTGTGCGAGGCTGACTCCGAACTGGGGGCGCGGCTGTACCGGACATATAACGGCTGGCGTATTATGCTGGCTGGCCCTGCCATTGCCCCGGATTCGGACCGCATGCACGACCTGTTTAAGGCGCTGCATGCAGACGCTCTCTATGAATCACTCTGTGAACGCCAGAAATGCTGGCGAGCCCGCCTTACACCCAAGCCCTACCGCGTAGGTATTACCCGCTACCCGAAGCCTCTCGATTCGGAATCTGCCCAGACGGAGCAGGCACAGGCGTGGTTGCAGAAATATGAATCCCTTTGCCAGGGAAAGGCGGTGTGCCGCCTGGTGGACTGCATGGGGCGCGCCATTCAATCGCCCATGGTTGAACTGCACGACCGCATGACCCTCGCCACGAAGCCTGACTTACCCCTGGCGTGATACGCCCTTTGTGCAAATTCTGTATCAGGCTTGCTCTGCGTAGAGCGTCGGGTCGGGAACTCCGGCAGCAGCGAAGGATTCCTTGCGTTCGCGGCAGGTGGAGCACTGGCCGCAGTGCAGCTCGCCGCCGCAGTAACAGGAATAGGTGTGGGCGAAATCAACCCCGAGCTCTGCGCCTATGGCGGTGATTTCCGCCTTGGTGTTGGCAATGAAGGGGCGTAGAATCTGCAGCCGGGCGTAGGTGCCGTGGGTGATGGCGGCGGACATGGCTGCCATGAAATCCTCCCGGCAATCGGGGTAGAGGGCGTGGTCACCACCGTGTGCGGCAATGACAAGGCCCTCTGCTCCTTTGCTTTCGGCAATGCCGGCGGCAATGGCAAGAAAGATGCCGTTGCGGAAAGGTACAACGGTCTGCTTCATGTTCTCCTCTGCATAATCCCCGGTGGGGATGGCATCAGCACCGCTGAGCAGGGCGCTTTCCAGATGTGCCGAAATGGGGCGCAAGTCAATTTCGTGGTAGGGCACGCCACCGTGCTCAGCCTGCCAGCGGGCGCAGGAAAGCTCGCGGGCGGCGTGGTTGCTGCCGTAGTCGAAGGAAAGGGCGCAGACCACCTCGTGGTGGCGCAGCGCCCAGTGCAGGGCGGTTGTGGAATCCAGTCCGCCGGAGAGGAGAACAGCTACTTTCATGCAGGGCGGTTCCCGGGGTTATGCTCGGCCTCGCAGGTGAGCTGAATGCCGCCGCGGGCACCGAAACGGCCTGTCACCTTCATCCAGGCCGGCTCCACAGCGGCCACGAGGTCATCCAGGATGCGGTTCACCACCTGTTCGTTGAAAGCGGCATAGTTGCGGAAGGAAACGAGGTAGTATTTGAGACTCTTGGTTTCCACCACTTTCTCAGCCGGGCTGTAGGTGATGGTGAGGTGACAGCTGTCCGGCTGGCCGGTCACGGGGCAGAGGGAGGAGAATTCGTGCGTGTCAAGCGTGACCACATAGCGGCGCTGAGGGCTGCGGTTCGGGAAGGCTTCGAGCTTGGCTTCCTCCGGGGTGCGGAAGAATTCGCTGTGCTTGCCGAGCAGGGAAAGATCTTTGTTGTCCATAATCTTAGGCTTTGGTGAGTTTGTAAGCGTCCTTGCCGTCCTTCATGGCCCAGCCGAGTTCTGCGAGCTTGCCGCGCAGGGCATCTGCCGTGGCCCAGTCCTTCGCCAGACGGGCAGCCCAGCGTTCATCTGCAATGGCCTTGATTTCCTCCGGTACCTCAATATCGGCATCGGGGTCGGGCAGCTGCAGACCGAGGGCCTCCATGATGAAGCGGAAGGCCTTCCAGACTTTTTCAGCCTCGGCGGCTTCCATTTCGGCGGGTTTGATGCCCTTGATGGCGCTGAACACGTGACCCAGCGCTTCCGGTCCGTTCAGGTCGTCTTCGAGGCTGTCCCATGCGGGCTGGAATGCACCCAGAGCAGGGGCTTTCTTCACGAGGTCGCGGTAGGTCGGTTCCTTGGCACCGCTGGCCTTGGCGAGTTCCTTATCGAAACGCCCCAGCTTATTGAGGGCGCTGGTGGCATCCTTCATGCCGGTGAGGGTGAAATTGAGCGGACGGCGGTAGTAGGCACCGGCCAGCACATAGCGCAGGGCGGCGGGAGTGTAGCCCATCTCCTGCAGCTGGTCAAGGGTGTACATGTTGCCCAGGCTCTTGCTCATCTTGGCGCCATCCACCAGCAGGTGGGTTACATGGAACCAGTGGCGTGCAAAGTGACCACCGCAGGCGCAGCGGCTCTGGGCAATCTCGTTCTCGTGGTGCGGGAATACCAGGTCAACACCGCCGGAGTGCAAATCGAAGGTGTCGCCGAGGTACTTGTGGCTCATGGCCGAGCACTCAAGATGCCAGCCGGGGCGGCCTTCACCCCAGGGGGAGGGCCAGAAGTTCGGCCCGTCTTCCGGGCGGCGGGCTTTCCAGAGTACGAAGTCAGCCACGCTGTCCTTTTCGTATTCATCTGTATCAGCGCGGGTCTGGGCGGTTTTGCCGAGGTCGAGCTCCTGGCGGTCGAGGTGGGCCAGTTTGCCGTAGTCGGCATAGGAAGAGATGCGGAAGTAGACCGAGCCGTCATCGCTCTGGTAGGCGTGGCCTTTGTCCATGAGGTTCTGGACGATATCGAGCTGCTCCTTGATGTGACCCACGGCGCTGGGTTCCACATGCGGGGAAAGGCAGTTGAGCGCTTTGCAGTCATCGTGGAACTTCGCTGTCCACTTGGCGGTGTATTCACCCAGCGGCATGCCCTGGGCCTGGGAGTTGCGGATGGTTTTGTCATCCACATCGGTGAGGTTACGTACATGCTTGGTGCGCAGCCCGCCCAGTTCCACGACGCGGCGGAAGACATCCTGCACGACGAAGGTGCGGAAATTGCCGATATGGGCAGCGGCATACACGGTGGGGCCGCAACAGTAGAAGCGCAGCTGCTTGCCGTCTTCTGCCTGCACGGGCTTCATTGCCCCCGACTGTGTATCGAATAGATGTAACATAACGAGGGTGAGTATGCCTTGAATTCCGCTGAATGTCAAGCCTGCGGGGCGTCAGTGCGCGGAGTTTCGATGGATGGTGAGTCGTAGGTCTGTACTTTGTAGCACCGGCGCAGCAGGGTTCTGACTGGTCGCCTTACGTCTGACGGTTTGAATTTGATTTCGAATGCTGCATCGAAATGCAGGCGCTGGGGGGCCAGTTTAATCGTAAAAATCGGGCTGTTGTGCGGGAAGATATGAACTGTTCCGCCATCGGAGGCTTCGCGGCTCCATTGCGGCAGAGAACCGGGAATATCATGCCGGAACAATTCATGCGGGTTTTCGGAATACTGGGCTTTCAGGCTGAGAAGCCGGAGGGTATCTCCATTTTTCAAGTCTTTGATATAAAAGAGGATGACGCCGGGTTCCCCCGGGTTGGCATACAATTCTGCCTGGTATGTGCCGTTCTGCGCGAGAGGCTCGCACAGTCGCAGTTCAGGTTCTGTGCCGGGGTAAGTTGTTCTACCTTGCAGCATGCTTTGCACGGTTTCGGGGGTAGGCGCATCCCGCAACGGTTGCATGCGTATGTCGATGGCTTCAATGGCGGCATTAATGGCGCGCAGGGCAGTTTCCCGGTGGGTGCTGCCGCGCCAGGCCAGAAGCAGGAGGTGGTTTTTCCCCAGGTCTACTGCATAATCGGGAATCTGGGGAGAATCCTCCGGTATTTCCGGGAATGGAGAACCGGGTGTTACCACCACGTAGCCTTGCGGCAGGGGGTCGCCTTCTACGAGGCGGCGGAAGCAGACATGCACCAGCGCCGGAATGCCCGAGGGAGACGGGGGAACCATGATGAGATGCCCCGGTTTTGTATAGAAGGTATCATCTCCTTCCTGACCGGACCAGCGGGGGGATTGGTTCAGGTATGAATTGAAGAGTTCTTCGTGTTCCTGTTCCAGTGCAATGAGGTTTGGCGCAGCGGCAACGGTATCTATGGCTGTTTTCTCAGGGGAAATGGGGATAACCAGTGAAGAAGGCCCGTTTAATTGATCCTGCGGGGTGTAGATGGTATCGGCAGTATGGGAATGCGGCGATTCCGGATCCTGTGGAGGTGATACATCTGCCGCTATGGCCAGCAGAATGTAGCAGCCAAGCGTACATGCCCAGATTCCAGCCCATTTGAGGAGCTGGGTAAAGGCCCGTGTGTTGCTTAACCTGAACATGTGGATGACCACGGATAATACCATGAAGGCAACGGAAACAAGCGGTGCTATGACGATGCCCGCGCCGGCGTATGCCTGTGTGATGTCTGCCGCAAATGCAGGTGTTATTTCAGAGAAAAGAATAGGTATGGCGCAGAGAAACGCCAGCGCAGCACTCAGTATGTGCAGCAGGGTCGGGTAGAGAATAAGCCTCCATACGGAGAAAAGATGGCTCCTCATAATTTTACCTCCCCCTGGGGCAGGAGCAATTCTCTGTGTTCAATCAGATACCGCAGCAGGACAACGTGAGGCGATTCTTCCCGGAGCTCTTCATAACGAGTCCGGAAAAATGGGCGCAGTTCCGGACGCAGTGTTATGGTGTCACCCTCGACAATGCCTTCCATCATGTCGGCGTGGTTGGGCATCTGGTGTTTCCTCAGCACGGCTGCTGCTGCATGCAGCTGGCTGGCGGTGAGCATTTCCATGTTGCCTTTGCGGATGAGTTCATCTGCTGTGAGGGCATTGCGGATGTCAACGAGCTCCGGCGCGGTCAACTGCGCAAATGATTCGGTGCCAGGGTAGGGAAGCCCCTGAAGTTTCATTTGCAGCAAGAGCGCATGATGCACCATCTCCGGGTCAAATGCTGCGGCGCAGCGCTGGACATCCGGCAGCGCTGCAATGCCCTCCTGGGTGGTGAGCATCTCCAGAATGCGCGACATGGGGACAGAGGCGGCGCATTCAATCATATCGTCTTTGCTTTCCGGCAGTAGTGTGGCAAGTTTGTTCAGCGCGCGGCGGAGTTGCACTGTGTCAACCCGCCATTTCATATTGTACAGCGTGAGTAGCAGGTGGGCCGGCAATTCTTCCAGGAAATGTTCACCGTGCTCCCAGAATGTCAGAGAGTTGATGAAATCTTCCGCACCGCGCGGATTTGCCAGATACATGAAATGCAGGCACGTTTCCAGCGCTGACTCCGGAAGTCTGGAGAGCGTCGGCGCGCCGACGTAGCTGCGCAACAGGCGCTCTGCCCGCGCATAGGCGGGGGTGCAGTAACGCCGCACCAGATACTCCCTGCTGGCTGCAGCCTTTGCTTCTGCTGATTGGTTATAACGCTTCCGCATGTAGCGCAGAAGAGCGCCTTCTTCGTGCGGGATACGCCGTGAGAGTTCACGGGGTATCAGATTCTCTGCAAGGAGTTGGTCATAAAGCCCGGGGAGGCCGACCAGGTAGAATATGGTATTGAAACCTTGCTTGTTTTCGTGCAGCGGATCGTCCCCCTGGAGGAGAAGCTCCCTGATGAAAGGGTCGAAGAGCCGTTTGCGGCTTTCTTCCGGCATACTGTATGCCGCCCTTGCTGCTTTCAACAGCAGGGTATCTCCTTCTCCGTCTTCTTCCAGCAGGTAGGCAACTGAGTTGAGAACCGCGGGGAGCGCAAATGGCTCTGCAGGTGCAGGCTCCGCCCCTATGGTTGTTCCCATAGCGAGCAGAATCAACGTTCCTTTCTGGTAAAGCTTCATTACCTACCTTGTATTGTATGAAAATATGCGCCTGTGTCAATCTGTAATTTTCCTGACAGAAGCAGTAAATGCTGCGGCGTTGGCAAGAATGTATTCAGCGGTGGCGATTTCAAGCTCGAATTTCCAGATGTCACTGTCTTCCGTCAGTGCGTCGAGCTTTTCGGGGTTATCCATGGCTGCGGCAATGGCACGGTAGTGAGAGGCTGCAGTTGTAGCGCCTGTTTCTTCCATAGCCTGGAACATTTGTTCCTGCTCGGCGGGCAGCATATCCCCGTACCACAGGCGGGAAAGAGAGGTGAGCAGGACCGCTTTTTCGATTACTGCAGAATCGGGGGTGAGGGCATGATTGTCCAGCCAGAGCTGAACGTCACCATCCCGCGGGGTGGGGAGGCCTGCGCAGCGAAGTCTGGCAGCCATGGCTCCTGCTTTAAGCGGGAGTGAATCGTGGTGGCAGTACTGCTCGATTTCTGCTTGCGCATCAGGGCAGCGGTGCAGTAGTTCTATCAGGCTGGCGGCCTCGTCGACATGGTTGTTTTTTGCCAGGTGTTCTGCCGTTGTGCAGATAATCTGTCTGGGAAGAATAATCTGCTCACATTTCGACAATGCGGGCAGCATATAATTGCCAAATCCCTGGTTCCAGGCCTCGGCGCTTGTCCATACAGCCATGGCTGCTACTGTCTGGGAGGCACGTGCCGGGTCAATGTTGTGCAGTAATTCCACCGCCATGGGCAATACTTCGTGGTACTGGGGTTGTTGTTTCATCGCCTCTGTCGGGGTGAGAACAGAGGCGATGGTATCAAATGCTTCTGCCGCAGGTATGCGCTCCATAACAGCGGCTTTTCCAATTTGCCCCAGGAGCTCCGGACCCGCGGTGAATTTGATTTCCTGCGGTTCCAGATTGATGCCCCGTTGTTTCATTTCCTCTATGGTTTCGGCATCTTTGGTGAGAATGTCCGCAGCGCAGAATGCGGGAGAACCCTCCTGCCGCATTTCTGTGAGATGCGGGGATGCACCGCGTTTGATAAGAAGCGCGCAGGTGTCCAGAATTCTCTTGCGGTGCTCCGGTTCTTTTTCCTCAGCCGGGGAGAGCAGGTGGCCTGCGGCTTCCAGCAGGGGCGTGGTGCCGCTGAGCTGGTGTGCGTTCACATCCGCCCCGGCATTGAGGAGCAATTCCACTGTATCTGTATGAAGATTGGCTGCAGCCTGAAGCAGCAGGATATCCATGGAGTCCTGGGATTTTACAGCGCCTTTATCCAACAGCCGTTTCAGTGCCGTATTCCAGCCCATCATGGCAGGTGCCTGCGCCGTGGTTTCGCAGCTGGGGCAATTCAAATCAAGCAGATGCAGAAATACTTTTTCGCTGTAGCAATTGAGCCCGGCGTAGTCCAGCAGCGGAATATCATCGGGCATGATGTTCCGGCTTGTATCTGCTCCGGCAGCAACGAGTGTGTCAATCAGTTTGATGAGGGTGTCCTCATCCGTGGCGCTGTCTTCGGCTCCACGCATGGCTACTGCCAGCCCCAGCGGTGTGTCACCCATGGCGGTGCTTGCATTCGGGTCTGCATGGTCGAGCAGCAGGCAGCGTGCCAGTTCCGGCTTTTTGAAGACGCAGGCCAGATGCAACATGCTGATGCCGGAGGGGCGTGATTGCAATTGCGCGTTTGCGGTGGCGCTGAAATCGCTCATGAGGAAAAATACTTCATCCGGTGCAGGGATTTCCAGCACTTCCTCGATGCTGATTTCAGGCAGATAAGAGGAAATGAGAGCCAGTTCCTCTGCGGCTTCAGGTGTGGCTTGCCCGCGGTCTTTCGGCCCGCAGGAGCTTATGAACAGGTTGCTGACCATGAGCAACGCCAGACTCAGTCGCGATAATTTCATACCCCTATTGTAGCAATTTTCTGACAGGCGGACAAGTGGTAATTGTGTAAGCGAAATTCTTTCGCCATGCCTTACTTTGCAATTGCGGATGCGGGGCACCTCTGGTATAGTGTGCGCGTATTTATGAGGAAACGAGGACTCAGACGTGTCTTTGTGTGTCTTACGCTGCTTGCTGCGGCGTGGGGTGGCGTTTCTTCATGGTTGTATGTCAATGATTTGGCGCAACCTGTACTGCAGCCGGTGAATCAGTCCTACGTGGGGTATACCAAAGTGCCCCGCAAGGCGCCGGGGCTTCGCATGGAGCCCTTTTCGTTCAAAGGCTGGGATGGTGGAGAGGTTCAGGCCGTCATTGCGGTCAAGGATGGTGAGGAATCTTCCCGGCAGCTCAGTGTCATAGGTGATTTGATGAATAACCCGGTGGAGCGGTTGCACCACATTGACTATGTGCTTGTGTGCGTGGACTGGGACCATGGTATCCGCTCGGCCATGCCGTTGGCTGAGTCTCTTACAGCCGCCGGTCTGACCTGTGTCATGTGGGAACCCCGCGGTGTGGATGACCGCCGTACGTATTGTACTCATGGTCTTAAGGAGTGCCGTGATGTGCCGTACCTGATAGATGCCGTAACGGCCCGGGCGGGTAAGACTGACCCCGTGTTTGCGGCCGTGGGGCAGGGCTATGGCGCAGGCCTTCTGTTGCAGGCTGCGGCAGATGAACCCCGCATTCGCGGACTGGTTTCTATTGATGCGTATGCCTCACTTCGCCAGTCTGTGGAACGAACCCTGCCCGAAAGTGTGCTGCGCCCGGCTATGGTGTGGCTCATGGACCAGCGCATCCGCCGCTCTGTGGGGATGGAAAGTTTCGATGTAGCCCCGGTAGAACAGGCGGCGGATTTAGACCGCAACGTGCCTGTGCTGGTGGTAAACCTGGTGCAGGATAGTCCGGTGAGCAATTTCAATGATGCGGTGACAATATACAGGCGTTTACCGAGTGACCGGCGGGATGTATGGACACTGCGCAGTGCCGACGATCCGGCGCAGGCAACCCACCGTGAGCTGAATTTCGGACGTGGTATGCGCCGTGAAGTTGTGCATGTGGGCTTGCTGGATGATGCAGACAGCGCCATGAGCTCCATCGTGCATTGGATTAACGATTGCGTGGTGGATGCAGTGGAAGCTCCGCGAGTGTATGACCCGGCGCGCCCCAATCTTACCGCAGCTGACATAAGGCTTTAAACAGATATAAGGAATGGATCCCTACACCTCATACGATGCGTTGAATCATGTACCCAGGCGAGTGGGCAACCGCCGCCGCAATGGGTACGAACTGACGCGGCAGCGTGATATGGTGCCTATTGCCATGGGGGCTGCCAGCGCGGCGGTGGTGGTGCATGCCTTGCTGTGGATGTATTTCCCGTCTCTTTCAGTGCTGGGGCTTGGAAGTCTTACTGATGTGCCTGAAGAGGTCAAGATTCACGATAAGGTGCGAGTGGTTGTCAAAGAACCACCCAAGGAAGAAAAAGTGGAGGCTACCGAGCAGGAAATCGTGGAGCAGCAGCCTCAGGAAATCGAGGAAATTGCCCATGAGCCGGAGGAAATCGATATTCTGGATATTGATGTGCCGGAGCTGGTAATGGCTCCGGGCCCGACGGAACTCACCGTGGCTGAACCTGTTTATGCAGCGGAGGAACCGTCTCCGGTGAGTGAGATACCCCCCGCACAGTTGGATGTAAACGCGCTGCAGCCGCGCGATCTGACGGATGATGCCCTGGCTATTCCGGAGCCTACTCCGGTGAATAGTAATGAAGTGGTGGCTGCTGCAACTGCGCAGACAGAGGTGCTTGAGGATGCTTCCTCACTCATGGAGCAGGATATGCGTAAAGCTGCCAGTGAAGCCGGCAATTCGAATCTGCCTGGTGATACGCGGAGCCTGGCCCAGCTCATGGGCGAGGAACACCTGGGCGCTAAATCCGGTGTGGCGCGTCTGGGGGCAGATGTGCTTTTCGGTTACGATGACTGCATGCTCAAGAATTCCGCCCGCATCACGATGCTGCAGTTAGCCGCCCTCATTCAGAAGAATCCGGAGACGTATTTTGTGATTGAAGGGCATACCGATGGTATAGGCAGCGCTGATTACAACGCCATTCTTGGTTTGCAGCGCGCTGCCGCTGTGCGTGAGTGGCTGGTGGGCAATGGTGTGCCGGTGGATTATGTCTATATCCGCTCATGCGGCAGTTCCATGCCTCTGGCTTCTACCAAAGGTACCCGCGAACAGCAGGCCCTTAACCGCCGTGTGGAGATTCATATGCGCGCTGGTGGTGAAGAGCTGCCCGCCGGCGCTTGCGACCATAATTACAAGGTAGACCTCGTTACCAAAATCAGCCAGCAGATGGCTTCCGGCGTTAAAATCCCGCAGACTCCTTCGTTCCGCCTGCCTGTGGGTGCATCCCAGAAACAGCGTGAGGCTGCCGAGGCTGCAAAGAAAGCCGAGGCTGAGCGCAAGAAGAAGGAACAGAACCGGAACAAGAGACGCAGGAATGGCCGTTGAGGAAAACCAGGTGTTGCCGGGCAGGGCGTTACCCTTTGCCGGTGAGTGCCGCTGGCTTATTTCGCTGGATTACGATGAAACGCTGCGCTCTTGTGATGCTTTGCAGCCGGTTCCGCTGGAGTTTTTTGAGTTGATGCGCCAGTGGCGGCATCTGGGGGTCCGCTGGGGTATCAACACCGGTCGGACTCTTCCGTATCTGTGCGGAGAATTGCTGCCATGTTCGCCCTTCCTGCCTGATTTCATCTGTACTTGTGAGCGTTTTGTCTACGTATCCCGGGAAGATGGGGTGGTGCATCCTCTGCTGGAACACAATAAGCGTTGCCATGAGCACAATATGCAGGTGCGCCATCGCCTGCAGCCCCTGTTTCATGCTCAACTGGCCGAATTGCGCCGTCGCCAGCCTTCTCTCGCATGGATTATTGCGGAAACGGACCCTCTCTCTGTTGAAGCCGAAAATTCTGCCACGATGGATGCCATCATGGCGTTTCTTGCGCCCTTTGTAACGGAGCAGCAGGGTGTATCAGCCCAGCGCGCCGGGCGGTATATGCGGCTGGCAGATGCCCGCTATAGCAAGGGTACGGCGTTGCAGACGGTGGCGCGGCTGTGGCAGGTACCCAGCTCCCGCTGGGTCATGCTGGGCGACGGACACAATGATATGCATGCATTCCGCTTGTTCCCAGAGGCGTTCTGCGGCGCTCCTGCAACGGCTCATCCGGAGGTGCTGGAATATCTGCAAAGCAGAGGCTCTTACATTTCTTCGACGGAAGGGGTGATGGAAATCCTCCATGCCTGGCATGCGTCAGTCATGACAGAAAGGGGATAAAATCCGTCTTAAAATTCGCTTTCGGCTTGACTTTTCGGGTAAAAGATAGTTACATATTCCCCCGTTAGCCCCCTGGGCCGCCGACAATTCTCCCAATAGAGAAAACAACAAACGACACATAAATCATTATGGGATCGCTTAAGAAGAGACGTAAGGCTAAGATTAATAAGCACAAGCGCAGCAAGCGCATGCGCCAGAACCGCCACAAGAAGCGTTTGCGTTACAAGTCCTAAGCTGCGCGCTTAGGCCACGTCCGCAAGCGACGCTGTTCTTTTCACGGCACTGTTCCTCTGTGGTTCAGTGCCGTTTTTATATGCTCGCTTACAGAGTGCGAGAATGAGCTGCCGGGGATTTGATTTGCGTCATTGTGTGTGGTTGTTGCACGTATTATTGTTGATATACAATTACTTGCGTTGCTGTGCTTGCCATGTGGCGCAATCTTTGCTATAATACTCCGCGAGTGATACCTCAAAGTCAGAAAGAACACCGCCACAGAGCACTTGAGTTGCCGGAATTGATTTCCGGCATTCTGGTGCTTTTTGTTGTTTTGTGGGAAGCGTGCTTTGAGGGAGTGGCTAATTCTCCGGCAGAGCGTGATGCCTTTGTCGGGGCATCGCATCTGCTACTTTGCGGGTTGGTCTGGTTTAACACGCTGGTTGTTTTCCTGCATCTTGTGATGGAATGGGTGCGTTATGGCCTTCCTGGGCGCTTTCTGTGGGTGCAGTTGCTGGTGGGTGTCATTGCGTCTCTCATTTTTTACGGCGGAGTGTGGGCTGTTTTTGATCGCTGGGCCTTTCTTGCAAGCCTGGTGTGCAGTTTCCTGCTGGGTGGCTTTTCCATAGGCTCCATAGGGGCTATTATCCGTGCCAGACGCAGCAGCCCGGTGAAAGGCGGCAGCCGCTGGTCTCCCGCCATGCGCTTCTTCACCTATATGGTGGTACTGGTGCTGCTCAGTACGCTGATTCTGCTGACACCTGGTGCTACCTATGAGCCGATATCACTTGTTGATGCTCTCTTTACCTGTGCGTCTGCCACTTCTATTACCGGCCTGACTTCCGTGGATGTGGCAAGTACATTCACGCCGCTGGGTAAACTGGTAATCATGCTGGATATTCAGGTGGGTGCTATCGGCGTGATGACCTTCTCATACTTTGTGCTCATGATGGTGGGTAAACGCCTTGCCGTGCGCGATAGCATGTCCGTTTCCGGTATGTTGGACCAGCAGGGCGTTAATATCGTACCGGCATTGCTGCGAGCCGTCTTTTATGTGACACTGACCGCAGAAGCTGTCGGTGCAATATGCCTGTATTATCTGTGGAAAGATCAGCCCGGCTTCCCCCAGGAGCATTTGTTGGGATACGCCGTGTTTCATGCTGTGTCATCGTTCTGCAATGCCGGCATCACCATATTTCCGGCGGGTATGGAGCAGGCCGGCGTGGCCGATAACCGGCTCGTGCAGGCTGTCATGATGCTGCTGGTGCTGATAGGTACAGTCGGCTTCGGTGTGTACCTGGAAGGTATCACCCGCCTGAAGCAGCGGCTTTCCGGCAAGCGCACCGCTAAACGCTGGAGCACAAATTCGTGGCTGGTGCTCCGGGTGATGCTTATTGTGATGCTGTGCGGCACGCTGGGGCTCACACTGCTCGGTGCATTTGAGCCTTCTGTGCATCGTGATAGTGGTTGTTTCAACCTGTGGGAATCTCTCTGGAATGCCATCGGGCGTTCTGCTGGCTTTGCCTTGACTGATATAGCTGATTATGGCCCGGTGTACCAGCTTTTCCTTGCGCTCCTGATGTTTGTGGGCGGTAATCCGGCAGGTACGGGCGGTGGAGTGTACGCACCGGTGTTTGCTCTGTGTCTGCTGGAGGTATACCGCGTGTTGAAAGGCAGGCAGGATGTCGAAATGCACAACCGGCGCATTGCCCGCAACACGGTGGAGCGAGCCATGGCCACAGTGGTGCTTTCCATTTTCTGGATTGTCTTCACCACCCTGGTGTTGCTCCTGCTCGAGCCCGCAGTGGCGCAGCAGCCGCATGGCCTGGTGAAAATGCTCTTTATGGAGGTGAGTGCCTATACCACCACGGGCTTTGAACTAGGGGCGCTGCCTCAGGTTTCTGATATTTCCAAACTTCTTATATCTCTGAATATGCTCTTCGGGCGTGTGGGTATGTTCACATTCATGCTTATCTTTATCCGCCAGCAGGAGCCCTCGCCCATTCGCCTGCCTGAAACCCGTTTACCCCTTACCTGATTCTTTGTTATGAAATTCGTTATCATTGGTATTGGCCAGTTTGGCCGTGCTCTTGCCTTGCATCTGGCTGACCTGGGATTTGAGGTCACCATCCTCGACGAGCGGGAAGCTGTCATTACAGAACTTAAAGACCGTGTCACCTATGCGCTGGTGGGCGATGCTACGGATATCCGCGTGCTGCGGCAGCTGGAGCTGGTGGGTGATGATACATACGTTATTGTTGCCGTAGGTGAGCAGTTTGAACGCAATCTGCTCATCACGGCTCAGTTGAAAGAACTGGGTGTCACCAATCTGCTTACGCGCAGCGTGAATGAATTGCATGGTAAATTGCTGAAACTCATCGGCGTGAGTGATCTTATCCGGGTGGAGGATGTAGCCGCCCGCCAGCTGGCCGCCCGATTCACCAATGAGGGGCTGATGCGCCTGCGCCGCATGGATGCTACCCATTCACTGGCAGATGTGCGCCTGCCGGCTGATTGGGTGGGGCGCAAGCTGCTGGAGGTAGGGTTGCGTTCAGAGTACCACCTGAACCTGCTCACGGTACGCCGCGGTAAGGTGAAGGAGAACCCCACGCCGGATGATGTGCTCTCTGAGCCCGAGCAGCCGGTGATTGATACGCCGGATGCTAATCTGGAATTCCAGGTGGGCGATGTACTGGTGCTCTTCGGTAAGGATGCCGATTTGCAGCGTTTCGTAGAAAAATTTGACTTACAGGGCGAATAATGAGTGCACGCGTGATATTGCCGGAAAAAGAATACGCCGGATACATTTTCGATCTGGACGGCACGCTGGTGGACAGCATGCCCACGCACTACCGCGCCTGGCGCTGGGCTCTGCAGAAGCACGGTGCCCCGCACGAGGTGTTCCAATGGGAAGAGTTTGTGGCACATGGTGGTATGGCAGCCCCGGACATTGTGGCCGATTTGAATGCCACATACGGCCTGCACATGGAACCGGAAATCGTGGCAGAGGAAAAACGCAATCGCTATGCCTGGCTGTTGACGCATGAAACGCTGCCCGTTATTCCGGAAACCGTGGCACTGGTGCGCCAGCTTAAGGAAAAGGGAATCCCCTATGCCATAGGGACCGGCAGCATGCCTTCCGGAGCGATGGAGACGCTCGAATCTGCCGGCATTGCCGATTTGTTCAGCATCATGGTGACCCCGGCAGATGTGCCGCCCGGCTACGGCAAGCCCCGACCCGATATTTTCCTGCTTTGCGCCAGCCAGATGGGTGTTGCTCCGCAGGAGTGTGTGGTGTTTGAGGATGCAGAACCCGGGATTCAGGCAGCCATGGCAGGTGGTATGGCCTGGGTGCGTGTGGGTGAGTGCGCTCCTGTGAGAGACTGAATCAGTGTTGAATGCGACAGCGTTTGACGCATTCTTCCCAAGTGGTGCTCTGCGTCATTAAGCCTGTAAGCCAGGGGTCATCCGGCAGATCAGCTGCGCGGTTGAATGCTGCAGGGCGGGTGATGCGCGAAAAAAGTACCCGCTTCATTTCGCTTTTAGGAACGCGACGTATACCGTAGCCTCCTGGTTGTCCGTCCTTCGCCATGTGCGATGACCAGACACAGGCGGTGTCCCCCTCGTCTTTCACAAGAATGACAATGTGGCCTCTCTCCTTGCCACCGATGTGTTCGTTCCACCAGATTTTAAGCACATCGGATGGGCGGGCCTTGTTCCAATCCGTAAAGTTGACGCCTGCTCCCAGCCTGTGTACCAGCAGCGCAAAGCCCGGGCCGTTGGCGTTTGCATAACCCCAGGGACCTATGCCATCTTTGTCCAGATGCGGCAGTAGCGCCTGCCAGGATTCTGCAGAGATGGCACGCGCGCGGTTTTGTTCTTCCCACTGCAGCAGGGCCGCCAGTGTGGCTACCCATACAGCGGATGAACAGAATGATGGCCGTGCTGCCCGAGCATTCAGGCGTGGGCGTTTTTGCGCTTCATTCCAGGAGAACGAGTTCACCAGGGCATCTTTAGCTCTCTGGCTGATGCTGTATTTACCTGCGCCGTGGCGCTGAAGGCTCATGATGGCGGATTGCATGCTCTTCCACCACGGGTATGCCTGCTGCATAGAACCCGTGCGCCGTGCCTTGAGTTCAGGCGCGGCGTTGCTCCAGATGCTGCAGCTTATCAGCAGTACAAGTGAATATAGCAAAAGACGCATAGACTCAGAACGGAGTGTATGTGGATGAACGGTATCAATCAAGTCCAAAGAAGCGGGATGACAGGAAATGTTACTTGTCTAATAAGCTTGAAGTATTCACGATTTGGTGGTACTATACCAATGCTATGAAGAAGATTCTGCTATTATTGCCGATGCTGGCTTCCGTTGCATCTGCCGAGACTTTGTTCTCTGAATGGCTGGATGATACCTCCGCGCTGGCTCAGGAGCTTAGTAACGAATGGCGGCATGAATTGCCTGATACCGGGATGATTCCCAGTTTCTTGTCTGCGGAATATGTTTCCAGAATGCGGGAACGGCATGGTGGTTCTTCTCTGAGCTGGCAGCAATACAGCCTTTGTCTGCCTTTGGCTGACCCCCGGCGTTCAGGTGGCGAGAAATGGATGTTCAACGCTTCCATCAATGCGGATGTGACTCTGTTGGAGACCTCCGGCAACCTGGATGTGAAGCATAATGATTTGTATCATTTCTCAATCCCCGTATCTGTCATTGTGCCTCGCCAGAATGACAACGTCATCATACTGGCTGCCTCTCCTTCGTTTGATTCGGATTTTGCGCAGAGTGCACATAGCTTTCATATGAATCTGATGGCGAGTTACCGCATTCAGCATAGCGAAACATTCAACTATTCGGTGGGCCTGGCGTATGCCCCGTACGCAGGTGCCTGGAATGTGATGCCGGTTTTTTCCTTTGACTGGCAGATGACACCAGAATGGACTCTTTCCATGTCCGGATACAGCATCCGGGCTATGCGTGATATGGGGCAGGGACTCAGCCTGGGGGCTTTTGTTCAGGGCGAGGGCGGTTCCTGGGCTGTGGAAATGCCGCAGGGGACGCGTTTGTTACGAGTGCGCTCTCTGGTGGCAGGCCTGACCTCAGAGTATGACTTTTCCCATCCCGGGCAGAGCAAGCGTGTGGTGAGTCTGTCTGCAGGCTGCGTGCTGACAACGGCTGTGGATGTATGTGAATTCAATGCTGACCGGGATAGAGATGAAAGCCACCACTATCAGCCTGGTTTCTATGTTTCCGGAAGCGTGGATTTCCGGTTCTGATGCCTAGCCGCCATGGCTGGTATAGCGCAGGCGCGAGGTGTCAAATCCGCGCAACCTTGCTTCCCGTACCAGCGTGGCAATGCATTTGCTGTCCGGATGTTTCTGCCGGGTGAGAAGCCAGAGGTATTCGTCTCCCTCGCCTGAAACCAGCGCTGCAGAATAATCCGGAGCGGTGTATAGTATGCGGTATGGTGCTTTGAACCACCAATACGGGGGAACAAACGAGACTCGCAGCTCGCCTGGTGATACGAGGTAGGCTTTTCCTTTTGCCTCCTTGTTTATTCCTTTGTCTGTTATGCCGTGGTTCACTACGGAAATCGAGCCATCCCGGCATTCGATGTAATCGGTGTAAACCTGTTCCATACCCGCTTCAAACCAGTTTTCAAAACGAGCATGTTCATACCATCTCCCCATGTAGCGGCTCAGAGTGACATTGCTTTGTGGCGTGTCATCAATTCCAGAAACTGATTTGCGTTTGAACAACCAATGAATAACGCTCTGTAATTTCATATGAAGTATGGACTCTTACCGGCTTGTTCTGTTTCGTAACAGGTAGGTTCGAAATTTGACGATAAGACACAATCGCGCGTACATTTGCACTTGCAAAACGGGGGGCGAACATGCTATTCTTACACAGACATGAAAAAGATGCTACTGTTACGCCTTTGTGCGGCTTCTGCGCTGCTGTTGCCAATGTGTGATTCGTTCGATGGCCCGCCCCCTGTTGGTCACGTGAAGGCTGTCGACCCCGAAGCTGATGCTCTGATGGCTGAGGCAAAAGCGTACCAGAGTGAAGGGAAGATGGCGCAGTCTCGCTCTGCGCTGAAAGAGATTGTGCGGTATCACATGCTTGCTCCCAATGCCGCGGAAGCCCGTTACCTGCTGGGGCGTTCGTTTGAAGCAACCGAGGATTATCGGGATGCATTCAAGGAATACGCAAAATTGATTGACCGATATCCGCAGAGCGAGCTGTACGAGGATGCCTTGAATCGTCAGCTTGCCATGGCTATGGATGCTGCGAATGGCAAATTGTCAGTTCCTGTATTCTGGGGTGCATGGAACACGACCATGGAGTCCAGCGTTGTGGTGAATTGGTTGCGCGAAATTGTTGAAAAAGCGCCCTATAATGACATGGCTGCCACGGCAACCTCCATCCTGGCCAAGTTCCTGGTAGACCAGGGGCGCCCAGAGGAAGCCCGCATGGAGTATGCCAGGCTGGTGGAGCGGTATCCCGACAGCAAGTTTGCTCCGGAAGCGCAGATGATGGTTGCCCAGCTCTGGGCCAATAATCATACGCGCGGCGATAACAACCTGGTCAATCTCAGCAATGCCCGCGAAGCTTTTGAGGAATTCTCCCTGCGTTTCCCGAAACATCCGGAAGCACGCAAGGCGCTCTCTGAAGCTTCCAACATGGAACGCCTCATGATTAGCCAGCAGTTGGAAGTGGGTCGTTATTATCTGGAGCGCTCACACGAATATACTTCTGCCATCTTCTGTTTTGAGGACGTTATTCGCCAGAAGAAACTTAACCCCGAAGCTGCGGCTGAAGCCCAGGAACTTCTTGCCAAGGCTAAAGCAGCCGCTGCTTCACAAACCGTTTCTGAATCATGAAATCTGTTCGCACTCTGATTACTTCGCTGGCTGCGCTGGCTCTGGTCTCTTGCGGTTACCACCTGGGTGGCATCAAGCCTGCTGAGTTGAAGGATATGAATACCTTCGCTGTGGATGTGTTTGATAATGAGACCGTTTATCCGAATGCAGGCATGCTGATGACAACTGCCATGGCGAACTCCCTGCAGTCTGATGGTACATACCGCATGGCTCCCAGAAATGAGGCTGATTTCATTGTCGAAGGTTGCGTGAAGCGTGTTCAACGCGAAACCGTTCTTACGGACTCAGAGGATACCTATATCAGTAAGGAACTCGGCGCTCGCGTGTATGTCGTTTATAAAGTGACGAACCGGAAGACTGGCGAAGTCATCTTCTCTGGCGAGGAAGAAGAAATGGCTAATTTCTTCAATCAGATAGGTAGTTCGCAGTCTGCCCAGGAGGCTGCTCTTTCCTATGCTACTCGCAAAATAGCGGATGATATCACGCTTATTCTAATTGCCGGATGATTGAGTATCCTGTCAGCTTTGTCGGGCTTCCCATAGGTAACCGCGAGGATATTACCCGGCGTGCGCTGGCGGTGCTGGAGTCTGTGGATTGCGTGTGTTGTGAGGATACGCGTAACACCGGCATGCTCCTCTCGCATTACGGCATCAAGAAGCAGCTCATCAGTCTGCACGAACACAATGAATCGCAGCGTGCTCCGGAAATTGCAGCTCGCGCACTTGCTGGTGAGAAATTTGCAGTAGTGACGGATGCGGGTATGCCTGGCGTCAGCGACCCGGGGTATCGCCTGATTCAGGAATTGAAGGCTCGCGAGGTTGCTTTTACGGTGCTTCCTGGGCCGTCTGCTGTGGTGACGGCTCTGGTGGGGTCCGGTTTGCCGAGCGATGCGTTTTTCTTTGGCGGATTTTTACCCGTGAAGTCGGGGCGCAAGGCTGCCCAGTTGCAAGCTGCAGTGCAGGCGGATTATACCAGCATCTTTTACGAATCCCCGTTCCGCATTGTAAAGACGGTGCAGGCATTGGCCGAAATTGATCCCATGGTGCCCATCTGTGTGGCTCGAGAGCTCACCAAGGTTTTTGAGACCTACCACTGTGGCAGCGCAGCTGCTCTGCTGGAAGAGTTCAAGGCAAAACCACCGAAAGGGGAAATGGTTGTTCTCATTGGTGGGCAGAATGCTCCGAGAAATTAAAAAAAAAGCCGCACATTTGTGCGGCTTTTTTTGAAGTTGCAGAGTCTCGTTTAGTGGGGAACAGGAATCGTCTGTTCGCGATCCGGCCCCACACCTACGGAACCAACGGGGCATCCAACAACCTCGCCGAAGCGCTTGACGTATGCCTTGCAGTTTTCGGGAAGTTCGTCCCACGTGGTGCACTTGGAGATGTCCTGCTTCCAGCCGGGAACGGTTTCGTAGATGGGTTCGCACTTCTCCCAGTCCTCAATGCGGGCAGGGGGGTATTCCAGAATCTCATCACCCATCTTGTAGGCGGTGCAAATCTTAATGGTATCGCGTTCGTCCAAGCCGTCAAGATTGGTCATTGCCATCTCGTCAAAACCATTGAACATGGCAGAGAAGCGCAGAACGACGCCATCTGTCCAGCCGCAGCGGCGGGGACGCCCGGTGGTGGCACCGAACTCGCGACCAAGACCATGCAGGTAGTCGGCGATTTCGTCGTCCTCGGTTACGAACGGGCCTGCACCGACACGTGTAGTGTACGCCTTGCATACGCCGATGATTTTGTCAATCTTGGTGGGGGCGACGCCGGAACCGGTGCAGCAGCCGCCAGCGCTCGTGTTGGAACTGGTCACGAATGGGTACGTGCCGAAATCAATGTCAAGCATGGCGCCCTGAGCTCCTTCGAACAGTACGGTCTTGCCGGCCTGTATCGCTTTGTTCACTACAGGGATAGTGTTGGTGATATGCGGGCGCAGAACATCTGCGGCAGCCATGACGGCATCCAGCGTTACCTTGGGGTCAGCCTTCGGCCAGCCCAGGCGGGCGAGTTCGTCGTTGGCGGTCTTGATGCGCGCTTCCAGCACGCTCTGCAGGCGGTCTGCATCGGCCAGGTCAATCATGCGGATACCGATACGGCGTGCCTTGTCTGCGTAAGTCGGCCCGATACCCTGCTTGGTTGTACCAATCTTCTGGTCACCGAGCGCTTCTTCCTGAGCTGCGTCAATCTCTTTGTGGATGGGCAGCACAACATGGGCGCGGTCTGAGATGAGAAGTTTCTCAGGGGTGATGCTTACGCCTTTTTCCAGCAGATAATTGATTTCCTCCACCAGAGCGGTGGGGTTGATGACAACACCGTTGCCGATGATGTTTACTTTGTTATCCCAGAGAATGCCTGAGGGCACCAGGTGCAGCACGTATTTCTTGCCGTTGGCAATAACCGTGTGACCGGCATTGCTGCCACCCTGGCTGCGCACGACAAGGTCGGCGGTTTCCGTAAGGAAGTCAATCACCTTACCCTTGCCTTCATCGCCCCACTGGGAGCCTATGACTAATGTGTTCATGTCAGAAATGTTTATTTGGCTGCGTTAATCATGTCGATGAACGTACCGAATGTGCGTCCATCCCGGGCTTCCGGGGTGTATTCGAGTCCGGCGGCAGCTTTGTTGCGGCAGAGAATGCCGGCTACGCTGTCATCGTTCAGGTTGATGTGGGAAATCTCAACGCCTGCGGGCAGGGAGGCTGCCTGCAGAACAAAATTGTGATTGGGTGCGGTGATTTCCACCTTGCCGGTGGTCATGTCCTTGACCGGCTGGTTGGCGCCGCGGTGACCGAATTTCAGACGGTCTGTGCAGCCTCCCAGCGCAATGCCGAGAATTTGAAGCCCAAGCCCCAGACCAAAAATGGGAAGCTTGCCCAGTAATTCTTTTACAGTGCTGATGATTTCCGCATGTGCGGCGGGGTCGCCGGGACCGCTGGAAAGGAACAGACCAGCCGGATTCTGAGCAAGAATCTCGGCAGCTGTGCTGGTGGCGGGCATGACGGTTACCTCGCATCCGTCCTGGCGCAGGGCACGCAGGGTGCTGGCCTTCACGCCCAGGTCAAGTGCAACTACCTTGCAGGTGGCGGGGGCAAGTGTGCCGTAGTTGCTCATATCGCCGGCTGTCTTGTTCGGGAGTTTCCACGGGCGGGATTCGCCCTGCCATGCATAGGTGGTCTTAGTGCTTACGGTGTTAGCCAGTGCTGCGCCGTCCAGCGAGGCAGAAGCCTTGGCTCGGGCTACGGCATCTTCTGCAGAAAGTTCGGTGGTGACACATGCGCGCATGCTGCCATTGATGCGGATGTGGCGGGCCAGGCGGCGCGTATCAACGCCTTCGATACCGGGGGTATTGTGTTTTTTGAGCCACTCACCCATGGGAGAATCGGCGCGCCAGCTGGAGTGCAGGTTGGAAAGTTCGCCTATCACAATGGCTGCGGCCTGTGGAGCAGGGCTTTCGCTATCTTCCTCAACAATGCCGTAATTGCCGATGAGTGAGTAGGTCATAGCCAGAATCTGCCCGCAGTAGGCGGGGTCTGTCACAATTTCCTGGTAGCCCATTACAGCGGTGTTGAAGCAGGCTTCGCCTGTGACCGTTCCCGTAGCTCCAATGGAATTACCTTCGAAAATCGTTCCGTCTTCTAATGCCAGAATTGCTTTCATGTGTTATCTTAAGCCGTGGCATTTTATCAATTTTAGCACTTATTGGCAAGGTTATAATTTTCCGCATGTCAAAAAAGACCGTGGATACAGGCTCTCCGGTAGCTTGTTCCGCCCATGCTGCATGCTTTGTATAGGCGAACGGCTAATTTTATAAACCGGCGCGGCCGGGTTCAGAAGTCTTCAAATTCATACTTGCGCAGCTTCATGAATGTGGGGGCTGGCCGGCGGGAATCCCACAGCAGCAGCAGCATGCCGCCCAGCAGAAGAATGCGCATTCCTGTATCAAAGGGATAATTGGTGATTTCATGCAGAGAACCCAGGCAGTTGCAGCTCAGTTCCAGTCCTCGTGCCCATGCCTGCAGGTACAGTAGAACAAAGACACTGCACATGACAACACCCCAGACGGTGGCTCCACGGTATTGCCGCTTGCTCAGCAGGCATACCGCTACTACCAGCTCCATAGCAAGCCCGATACAGGCAAGGGGAAAGGAACATATGGCAGGCAGCAGGCGGCTGCGCGTCAGAAAATCTGCCATTTCGTTGATGCCTGCCACCTTTTGCAATGCTGTGAGCAGGAAAAATATTCCCAGAGCCACGCGCAGGATGCTCAGCAGGAGGTTGACGAAACGGTTGTACTTCACGCAGGCGAGTCTACACCAGCCGGACCACCTCTGCAAGACGTAATTCTAACATCGATTAAATAAAAGCTGTGCAAGTATGCGCTATTATGGTATAAGACCGCTATGAAAATCTGGAAGAATATATTGCTGACCTGCATGATGCTTGCTGTGGGACCCGTGGTTGCTCAGGAAGAGGTGGAACCTTCTGCTGATGAGTTGCTGGCTTGCATGCGAGAGATGACCGTGAGTCAGGGCAATAAGGATGTGGCCGGGCGTATCCGTAAGGGGAAACTCAAAATTCCTTTCAGCCTCAGTGTGCGTGGCGATACGATTGCCTTCCAGTACAAAGAGGCTGATGCCTGGAAACGTTTTGATGTGCGAATCAAGGAGGAGAAGGCCGATTTGATTCGCGTGGAAAATGGTAAAGCTGTTGTCATGGCACCGTCTCAGTACTCGCAGACGATTGCCGGCACGGATGTCTGCTACGAGGACCTTTCACTGCGCTTCCTGTACTGGCAAGGCGGTCAAATGGTCGATGTCGGTGATGATTCCCGTATCAAAGGCCGCGATTGTTATGTCGTGCAGGTGCCGAATCCTACCCCCAAGGTGGGCCAGTTTGCCTGGGTGCGCATGTGGGTGGATAAGGAAAATGGCACCACCTGGCAGATTGATGGCTATGGTGCCGACGGTAAACTCAAAAAGCGTTTCTCCATTACCTCGGTGCAGCGCCTCAGCGATGGCTCCTGGTTCTTTAAACAAATGAAACTGGAGGTGCGCAATCCTCAGAACCCGGACCGCACCATCGCTCTGGATTATCTGGAAATGGATGATTTGCCTGATAAGAAATAAGGCAATTACATCGTGCATGAAACCAGGCCCGACAGCAATTCCGCTGCCGGGCCTGTTTTTTTTGCAAAAACAGATGCGATTCTCTAATAAGGCGGCGCACAGAACTTATGATAAGTTTCCATATATTTACGTATCCTGTGCCGTTTAATGTTATGCGCTGATATGGTGTTGAGACTCTGTGATTAAGCGATGCCGTTGCTTTGTGACAATGAGATGTTGGGTGAAAATCATGAATCGCTTGCATAAAATACAGATACTGAGTCTGTCAGGAAGGTTGTAAATAAAATAATTGCTTCGGATGACAGCGATGAATTAAAATAACAAAACTCTTTTCTTTACGGAGGGAGGAGTAACCCAACCCCAACACCCAACAGAAATGAATAACAAGAAGAAGGGGGGAGCGAAATGATTGCTCCCAGGCTACTGCCGCGCACATTGCGAGGCGTTGGTGGCATTCGATTGATAAACATGCCCGGGGTAAAGTACCCGGAATCAGTAATAACCGGAGCAAAAGGCGTAGATGTGGCAAGTGGAAAGCCATATATGACAGCACCTCCATGGGGGGTGAGCTCACGCAATGCTGCGGAACAATTAGGCGTGTCTGTGCGAACCGCCCGGGCATTACTCAATCAGAACAAGGCCCGGTATCAGTTGGTTTCACAATCTGGTTCGCCTGCTTGTCTGTATTGGGATCGCCGCGTGGTGCACCGCCTGGTGCAGAAACGTATGCCCTTAGTGCAGAAAATTCCTGAGAAACTATGCAGCGCATGTGAAGCCTGCTGTATTCTGCAGGTGGCGCGCAGCACACTGTCCCGGTATGTGAAACTACGGGTGTTGAAAGAGTATAAGCTGCGTCATGTCACATCCACAGGGGTGCGCATAGTCTCTTATTATCTGCGGGGAGACGTCAGGAATCTGGCTGCCCGCCGTAATGCCGCCCGTGCGAGGGCACAGGAGGTTCGTAAGGAACGGCTGCACCGCTTGTGGGCAGCACAGAGGCGTTTCCCCGATACTGAACCGGGAAAACAGGTGGAGAGTTAGTTTGCTATTTAAGCTATGAGCACCGAGAATACGGAGCATGGAGAAGACTGTAGCAGACCAGGTTGTCGAGATGCTGGCTGCGGCTGGAATACGCCGCATCTATGGCATGGTGGGAGATGCTTTGCACCCGCTCATGGAGGCATTGCAGCGCGATTCGCGCATACGCTGGGTACATGTGAGGCACGAGGAAACCGCAGCCTTTGCTGCCAGTGCCGAAGCCCAGCTGACGGGCGAACTGGCTGTGTGCTGTGGTAGCTGCGGACCTGGCAATATGCATCTCATCAATGGTTTGTATGATGCCAGCCGCAGTGCGGCTTCGGTTCTTGCTATAGCGGCGCATCTTCCCACGTTGCAGATTGGTACGCACTATATTCATGAAACTCACCCGAATTTCTTTTTCCGTGAGTGTGTGTCCTATAGTGAATTAGTGAGTCGCCCGCGGCAGATGCCACCCGTGCTGGCTGAAGCCATGCGGACATCCCGGGCCCGGCATGGTGTGGGAATGCTTGTGCTGCCCGGAGATGTAGCTGCCATGCCGGCGGTGGATGAAGCAGCAGCATCGCCTGTTCTGCCTGCGGAAAAGGCGGAATTGCAACCGGATGAAACAGTGCTGCTGCGCATGGGTGAGTTGCTCAATGGCGCGCGCCGTGTAACCTTTCTCTGTGGCATTGGCTGCGCAGGTGCAGAACAGGATATTATCAATCTCGCTAAGCGGCTGCTTGCTCCAGTTGCCTACACTTTGCGCGCCAAGGATTTGCTGGAGAAGGAAAATCCGAATGCTGTAGGAATGACCGGTCTGCTGGGCTGGGGCGGCGCAGTGCATGCTGTGCTGGATTCCGATGTCCTGGTTATGTGGGGAACTGACTTCCCATACCGCGATTTTCTGCCGCAGGGGGGTAAAGTTATTCAGGTGGATGCCGATGCTGCTGCTCTGGGGCGCCGGGTGCCTCTGGCTATGGCTGTGCATGGTTCTGTGAAATCCGTCGCCAGGCGGTTATTGCAGCTCTTGCAACCCAACCGGTCCGATGACTTTCTGCGCTCCTGTCTCACGCATCATGCGCGGGAGGTTGCTGCTATCTGCCAGCCTTTGCGTGTGGTGGATGAAGATGCTCCGCTGCGTCCGGAGCTCCTTACGCGTCTGGTGAGTGACCATGCTGAGCCTGATGCCGTGTTTACCGTGGATACAGGCACTCCGGATATCTGGTGCGCACGGTATCTGCAGGCTCAGGGAACAAGAAGGATTCTCGGCTCGTTTAATCACGGCTCTATGGGGTGTGCCCTGGCCATGGCTATCGGGGCAAAATCCACCTATGCCCAGCGGCAGGTCATAGCCATGTGCGGAGATGGTGGTATCTCCATGCTCGCGGGGGATTTGCTCACCTTGCTGCAGGAGGGGCTGGCTGTAAAAGTGCTGGTGTACAATAACTCAGAGTTGGATTATGCTGCGATTGAGCAAATGCGGGATGGCATGAAAGCTCCACTGGGTACATCGCTCCATGCCACCAATTTTGCGGATGTTGCCCGGGCTATAGGTATGCGCGCCTGGCGCATATCTCGTGTAAGTGAGGCTATTCCTGCGGTCAAGAGCTGGCTTGCGGCTGATGGTCCTGCCTTGTTGGATGCTGCTGTAGACCGCCATGCTCTGCCTCTGCCTCCCGGACTTTCTTTCATGCAGGGACTGGGTTATTGTAAAGGCCTTTCCGAGCAATCGGCCCATAATTCGCTGGATACCGTCAAGCGGCTCCTTTTCGGAAACCGACGCTTCTTTTCATAAGTGCGAGGGCGTTCAGCTTATACGCATGGCTGCCTGGCGAATGCGCGTGCGGAGTTTCTCTTCGGTGATGCTGGAGAAATGCAACTGTGGCAGAGTGATGCTGCGCAGCTTGGTGCTCAGATTGAAATTCAGGCGGCTGATAAGGCGGTCATTCCAGAAATCGGCGTGCAGGTCGATATGCGTGGGGGCGATGGCGCAGATGAGGAACTGCAGCAGGCGTGCAACCATTTCCTCTACGAGCGTGTGGTTGGCGTAGTCCAGCGTTTCCCACTCTGCAGGCAGGGGGAGCAGGTGCAACAGCGGGCAGGGGGTGATGCTGCTGTTCCTCTTTACAACACCTTGGGGGCATCTCCCTTTCTGCAGCAGTATAGTGAGTGTGTTTTCCCGCCCGCTTACCAGGGCCTCCGCAGCGTAGAAATCCTGTACAGGACAGCTGTGCCGCTGCTGCAGGTGCTCCTGCAGTACACTGCCTAACCCCGGCGGTAGTGAGATGCGTTTCAATTTATGGCGCCGCGCGGCGGCATCCAGCCACTCGTCCAGACTTTCTGCATGCAGCTGTACAAAGCGGGCCTGTTTCTCTTCCAGGGTTTGGCCTTGTAAATTCAGCAGTTCGAAACGCAGCAGCGTGCAGTGCGCCTCCGGTGTTGCTGTGATGAGTGCTACTGCTGCGTGTTCCGGGTTGAAGTGGTATACCCGCACCGGACGTCCACCGCCGGAGGGAATTGTGTCACCTGGTAACAGAACCCCGGCTTGCTCCAGTGCTGCTACTGCTGCATTGGTGCTTACCAGACTCAGCCCTAGTGCGGCTGCCAGCTGGGGGCGTGTGGCGCTGCGCTGCTGCTGCATATACCGGGTGATTCTGGCTTGGGAATTCATGACTTAATAAGGCGGCTTAAGAAAGTATAGGAGAAATTCTCGAAAATGCAAGCATTATTTCATAATAAAACAGTTATAAAATAAAATGGTGAATCTGCAGACTGTTCAGAATGGACAAATACTAGACTTTACGGAGAGAGTCTGATAAGATTACCTTAACCACACAGAGAACACGATTATGAAATATATCTTTGTAACTGGCGGTGTTGTTTCCTCCCTGGGTAAAGGCCTTGCCGCAGCGTCCATCGGCACGCTGCTGGAACATTGCGGTCTGGAGGTGACCATGCAGAAGTTTGACCCCTATCTGAACATCGACCCGGGCACCATGAGCCCCTACCAGCACGGCGAAGTGTATGTGCTGAATGACGGCGCCGAGACCGACCTGGACCTCGGCCACTACGAGCGCTTTGTGCATTGTGAACTTTCCCGCCTGAACAACCTGACCAGTGGCAAGGTTTTTGAGCGAGTGCTGGAAAAGGAACGCCGCGGTGATTATCTGGGCAAGACAGTGCAGTACATTCCGCACGTGACAGATGAAATCAAGCAGCGCCTTTACGACCTGACCGAAAAGAACAAGAACTGCGACGTGATTATCACGGAAATCGGTGGCACGGTGGGCGATATCGAAGGTTTCCTGTTCCTGGAATCCCTGCGCCAGTTCAGCCAGGAAGTGGGTCGCAACAACTGCTGCTTCATCCATGTGACCCTGCTGCCGTACATCAAGGCTGCTGGTGAGACCAAGACCAAACCCACGCAGCAGAGTGTGGCCAAGCTGCGCGAAATCGGTATCCAGCCGGATATGATTGTCTGCCGCACCGAAATGGACAACCTTACCGACGAGGAAAAGCGCAAGATTGCCATGTTCTGTAACGTGCCGGCTTCCAATGTGGTGGCTTTCTGCGACGTAAAACACAGCATCTACGAATGCCCGATTGACCTGGGCCGTGACAAGGTGGACCGCATTGTGACAGATGTGCTGGGTATCACCGTTCCCAAGCCTAAGATGGACGACTGGCAGAAGTTCGTGGGTCGCGTGATTCACCCCTCCCACAGCGTGCGCATCGCCGTGGTGGGCAAGTACATTTCTCTGCAGGACGCTTACAAGTCCATCTACGAAAGCTTCACCCACGCCGGTGCTGCGAATGACTGCCGCGTAGAGGTGGTGCGCGTGGATGCCGAGGCTCTGACCAACGGCAGCTGCGAGGAAATGATTGGCAAGGTGGACGGCATTCTGGTTCCCGGTGGTTTCGGTGACCGCGGCGTGGAAGGCAAAATCAAAGCTGTGCAGTATGCCCGTGAGAACAATATCCCCTTCCTGGGTATCTGCCTTGGCATGCAGGTGGCTGTTATCGAGTTTGCCCGCAACGTGCTGGGCTATGCCGATGCCAACTCCACCGAATTCAACAAGGACAGCAAGGCTCCGGTGGTGTGCCTGCAGGAAGAGCAGAAGCACATCGAGAACATGGGCGCTACCATGCGCCTTGGCGCCTACCCGGCTCACATCAAGCCCGGTACGCTGTGCAGCAAGCTCTACGACGGCAAGGAAATTATTTCCGAACGCCACCGCCACCGCTACGAATTCAACGCCGATTACCGCGAAGAGGTGGAGAAGGGCGGTATGGTGATTTCCGCCGTGAACGATGAGCATGGCCTGGTGGAAGTAGTGGAGCTGCCCTCGCATCCCTTCTTCATTGCCTGCCAGTATCACCCGGAATTCCAGAGCCGCCCCAACAGCGCGCATCCCTTGTTCTCCGGTCTGGTAGCCGCCGCGCTGGAAGCACAGCAGGCATAAGCAGGAACTTTATAATCCCGGCGGTGGGCGCTGCAACGCCCGCCGCCGATTTTTTCGTGATACAATGATTGATATACTGGTAGTTCTGGCGTATTTCTGCGCCATTTTCGGCATCGGCCTCTATGTGGGTCGCAAGCAGGAAAGCCTGGAAAGCTATGCCCTGGGAAACCGCAATCTACCCTGGTGGGCTATTCTGGCCTCCATCCTGGCGGCCGAAATCAGCGCTGCCACCTTCCTGGGGGCGCCGGGTGAAGGCTTTGCGTTGCGCAATTTTACCTATGCGCAGCTGGCTATAGGCACCATTCTGGGGCGCATTATTGTGGGCCGCCTGTTCCTGAAACCCTACTACCAGTACAATGTGGTTTCCATCTATGAGTATCTGGAGAAGCGTTTCGGGCTTACCACCCGTCGCTGGGCCAGTTTCACCTTCCTCATCAGCCGAGTGCTGGCCAGCGGGACCCGCCTGTTCTTTGCCGGTATTCTGCTGGTGATTGCCTACATGATGGTGACCGGGCAGGAGAGCGCCGGGCAGGTGGAGACGGTTATTATTTATATTGCGGCGCTTACATTCATTACCATTGCCACGGCGGTGTATACCACCCTGGGGGGGCTTAAGGCCGTGGTATGGACCGATGTGCTCCAGGCTTCCATCCTGGCAATTTCCCTTATCACCACTATCGGTGTACTGTTGTTCAGCATCAAGGCGGATGGCAGCTGGTGTGCCGCCTGGGATGCCATTTGCTATCACCTGGGTAATAAGGATTATAATCCCTGCGAAATCAGGAATCTGAAACCCTGGGCATTCTTCGATTCCGGTCTTACGGGTGAGGGCTTGCTGGCTGATATCAGGAATATCCTGGGCAGTGAATACACCCTGTGGAGTGCAGTGCTCGGCTCCACCTTCATCACCATGGCGACGCATGGCACAGACCAGGACATGGTGCAGCGCATGCTTGCCGCGCCCGATAGCAAGAAAGGCGCTCGCGCGGTAATTCTCTCCGGCCTCATGGATATGCCCATTGTGCTGGTATTCATCTCCTGCGGTATGCTGTTGTTTGTCTATTTTGCGCAGAATGGTATTACGCCGCCTGAAAAGCAGATTGAAATCTTCCCCTGGTTTATCATTCACTGCCTGCCTGCCGGTGTCCGCGGCCTGCTGGTTGCAGCCCTGCTGGCCACTGCCATGGGGTCTCTTTCTACAGCTTTGAATGCGCTGGCCACCACCGCTACGCGAGATTGGTATGTGGATGTGTTCCGTCCGCATGCAGGGCAGGGTGAACAGCTGCGCGCCGTGCGCTGGCTTACGGTGTCCTTTGCTGCCTTGCTCATTCTTGTAGGCGCCGGTACGGCCTGGCTCACCGTTATGGATCCCTCCGTGCGTATTCTTCCCATAGCACTGGGTATCTTTGGCTATACATACGGCTCACTGCTCGGTGTGTTCCTGCTGGGCATGCTGACGCGGCGGCGTGGGTGCGACGCTGGCAACGTCATTGCCATGCTTTGCGGGTTTGCCGTGGTGATTCTGCTGGAAGTCGGCGGTCGCCAGGGCTGGATGCCTGCTATTGCTTTCCCCTGGCGCGTGACAGTAGGCACGCTGGCAACCTTTGTTGTCGGATGCCTGTTCCGTACGCCTGCAGGAGAAATGCGCAAATAGCGCTTGAAAATATCAAGAGATTGTGTATACTGCATCTATGCCTGCAAGCTTTGAGATTCAGCGTGAAGCCTTGTCATCTGCCATTGTGGAGCTTAACAGCATGAGCCCCTGCGACGGTGTTATCATGACTCGCGGTGGAGAAGTCAGGGTAGGGTACGAGAGCGATGCTGATTTCCTCTGCATGCTGATTCCCGCCGGTGTTCTTGCCCGCCAGCTCACGGCAGACGGCCTGTCTTCCTACACTGGTAAAGAGCTGAAGAAATGGGCAGATGCGTATGACCTTGCTCCCTTGCAGGAAAAAGTCAATGCAATCCTTTAACCTCAACCCCCGAATGATGATGAAAATAGTGAAATATGTCATGTTAGTTGCAGCTGCGCTGTTTGCCGTTGGTATGCCACAGGCCGATGCAGCGCCCAAGAAAAAAGGCAAGAAGAAGGCCAAGACTGTGAAAAAGGCTGCTGCTGTGGATGAGTTTGATTTCGACCTTGAAAGTGAGGCTGATATCGCAGCAAAGAAAGAGGCTAAAAAGGCTAAGAAAAAAGCAAAGGAAGAAGCCGAGGCTGCTGAGGGTTCTCTCAGTATGGCTGAAAAGCGCGTTTTAAGTGAGACGCTGAAAGAAGATACCAAGTTCTATATGGATAATCAGCGCAAGACTTTCAAGATTCTCAAAAAAGTCAAAGATGCTAAGTCTGCACTCAAGGCGGTTCCTGCCTTGGAAGAAATTTATGGCGAAGCGTCAGAGTCTGCCCCGGTGATGGATGGTGCCGTTACTGCTATGGGTGTTGTGAAAATCTTCGAGGAAGATGAAACTAAACTCGATGTGCATATCGCATTCCGCGCTCCGGTTGCTGCTCTTAATGCCAATGTGAACAAAGAGTTGACGCGTATTATGAAGCTTAAGATTGATTGCCCGAAGTTTGAAGGCGTTGTCCGCAATATGATGGACAGTCAGCGAGAAAATCAGTAACAGCGCATGTTGTGATTTTGACCGGCACTTTTTCAGTTGCCGGTCAATTTTTTTTATACAGAAATTGAGAATTTCAAATAAATGTTCATGTATGGAGCGCCGGGTATATGTACGGAGCATGAAGCGCGTACAAAACACAAAGCAAAGACCATGAAAAAATACCTTGCGAAATTAGCCGTTGTGGCCTGCGTGGCCCTCTTCGCCCTCAATAGCCAATCACAGGCAGCCAGTGTGCACCTGAGTTTCGGGAAAGACAAAGCATGTTGTGTGGAAAAGCATCATCGGATGGTGAAACATAGGCACCAGATGAAACATAAGCACCAATGCTGTAAACATCACCAGCTGGCGCATGTGCGTCGGCATATGAAGTCTGCCAGAAAGGGGTGCTGCCGCCATGGACATTGACACACCTCCAGAAAACGAGACCCCGTAACACCCGCCGCGAAGCTCCGCTCCTGGTCTTTGCGGCGGGCTTTTTATACGGTGATAGAACGCACTTTGCACTTGCGAAGAAGAGGGGAACAATGTATGATACTTGCGCTGTAATATGGAGTACGAGACAGAGCCCCAGCTGCCCAACCGCAATGAGAGAACATGGCCTACCCGTCTGACCGGGTCGTGCCTGATTGCGTTTGCTGTGTTGATGGTGTGCTGTCTGTTGAGTTACAATCACTCAGAAATGGGCTGGGATTTTCTGAATCCCACTGGCGGCATAGCGGCAGAAGAGGCTCCCTGTACTAACTGGCTGGGTACAGTTGGGCTGTATCTGGCAGGTTTGTGCAACTGGATGTTCGGGGCTGCGTCATTTTACGCATTGACTCTGCTTGTCATTTTCTGCGCCGGGCTGATTATCTGGCCGCGGCGGCCGTATGTTCTTCAGATGGTCGCGATGATTTGCCTGGTCATTTTTGCCTGCGCTATTCTGGCTTTGCAGCCGTGGTTTTTCAGCAGCTGGCAGCGGGCTCATAGCTTATATTCAGCGGGTGGCCTGCTGGGCTATCTGGATGGCAGCTGTGTGTTGGAACCTCTTATCGGTACGCGCTGGTCACTGGTGACGTTCCTGCTGCTGCATGCTACAGCCTGGATTTATTTTGCCCGTTTTACATTTATACGCTTCTGGCAGGAGGTCTGGTATGACCAGGTGGATTTGTGGAGCCGTTGGCGTGAGAACCGCGCTATGCGCCGGGAACAGCGCCGTCTGCAGCGTGAAGAACGCCTCCGCCAGCGGCAGGAACAGCTGGCTCGTGAACTGGCTGCCGCAGAGGAAGCCGCCGCGGCAGATGCCGAAGTGGCTGCCGCAGAAGCTCGCCGCGCTTCCGGGGAGTCAGATTATCTCTTTACGGACGACCAGCCGGTTGCGCCGCTTCCCTCGCGCCAGCGTTCCGCGCTGGAAACCCGCCGCCAGGCTGAACCCACATATGAAGAGCCGGATTACCCACCTGTGCAGTCCTTTGAGCAGCAGATGGCAGAAAGCCGCCGCCGTGAGGCTCAGCGCGTGGAGACACAGCGCCCGCCGAGTGGACGCAACCGCCACTATGCACCTGCCAGTAACCGCAGCAACCTGCTGGATTTAATGGCGCCAGTGGAGGAGGAAATCGCGCTGCAGAATGCCCCCGGCATGGAAGATATGCCGCCGATTCAGGCTCGCCGTGCTCCGGGGGTCAATCCCCGTTTGCAGGCACAGGTTGACCGTCGCATGGGAAATCGCGCGCCAGCACCTGCACCGGCACCAGCGCCGAAACCTGCACCTCGTGCGGCTTCTTCCCGCGCTGCTGCGGCAGCCCCGGTGAGCAAAGTGACCACGCCCAGGAAAAATGATACTGTGGTCAACAAGAAAGATACCCGCGTGCAGTATGAGGATTACCCGCTGCCTCCGTATGACCTCCTGAAGTATGAACCGGTTTCTCAGGATGTGACCGATGCTGCCCAGCGCGAGATGATGGATGTGCAGCAGCGCATCATCGAGACGCTCGAAACGTTCAAGATTCTGGTGGAACCGGGCGATATCACGCGTGGTCCCAGTATCACCCGTTATGAGTTTTATCCCCCGCGCGGTCTGCGTGTAAACCGCATTGCCGCGTTGGATAAGGATATCATGATGGCAACCAGCTCGAAATCTGTTAATATCCTTGCGCCTATTCCCGGCAAGAACACAGTAGGCATCGAGTTGGAAAATGCGCAGAAGTCGCCTGTTTATCTTCGTGAACTTCTGCAGTCTGATAATTTCAACAATCCGAAGCTGCGAATCCCAGTGGCTCTGGGTAAGGATGTGTATGGTAACGCTGTTATCGGAGACCTGGCCGCCATGCCGCATACTCTTGTGGCTGGTACCACGGGTTCCGGTAAATCTGTGTGCATCAACAGCATGATTCTGTCCATGCTCTACAAGTTCCGCCCCGAAGAACTGAAACTCATTCTCGTGGACCCGAAGGTCGTGGAAATGCAGCCGTACCGCAAGTTGCCGCATCTTATCTGCCCGGTGGTTACCCAGCCTGGCCGCGTGATTGGTGCTCTGCGCTGGGCTGTGAATGAAATGGAACGCCGCTACCGTCTCTTCAGCCAGGTGGGTGTACGTAATTTCGAAGACTTCAACAACCGTGAGGACGATGGCCCGGTAGATGAACCGGAAGAGCAGGAGGATTCCCCCATTGATTACGCTGCAGTTGAGGCCTGGGCCAGCGAAATTGAGCGCCAGGCAGAGGAGGAAATCCCGCTGGGTGAAGAGAAGCAGGATGAGTTTGACTTTGATGACCCCGAACCGATTCCGCTTAAGCTGCCTTACGTGGTCATCATCATCGACGAGCTTGCAGACCTCATGATGGTGGTCAAGGAGGACCTGGAGAACTACATTGCCCGCCTGACCCAGAAGGCCCGTGCTGCCGGTATTCACCTGGTGGCGGCCACGCAGACTCCGCGTGCCAATGTGGTAACCGGCACTATCAAGGCCAATATCCCGAGCCGCATCGCTTTCCGTGTGGCCAGTCCGCTGGATTCCCGCATCATTCTTGATACCGCAGGTGCTGAAAATCTGCTGGGTAAGGGTGACAGTCTCTTCCTGCCTCCTGGTGGCATAACCAAGATGTCCCGCGTGCAGGGCGCCTTTGTGAGCGATGCTGAAATCGCCAAAATCATTGCGCATTGCGCCGCACACGCCAAGCAGAAATTTGAGCAGGGGGTGGCAGCTGAAATGGATAGTGCCGAAGGAGGCTCTCCTAATGCAGATAATGGAGGCCGCATAGGAACTAAGAACATGAACGACGAAGATGCCGAGCTCTACACCCGCTGCGTGCAGCTGGTTGTAACGGAGCGCAAGGCAAGCACCTCGCTGTTGCAGCGTCGGTTCAGCATCGGCTATGGTCGCGCTGCCAAGATTATGGACATGATGGAGGAGAATGGTGTTATTTCCGCCCCCTCCGGTGCCACCCGCGCCCGCGAAGTTCTTGTTGACGCATGAGATTACCATGTTCTCACAGCTGGTAAATGAGTTTATTGTCAGCCTTGCAGGGATTTTTGCGGCGTTGCTCTGGCTGAACCCCGGCAAGAGCGCGGCTATCCGCTATGCTATGATTCTGGTGCCCGCAGGGGTGTTGTATACCATACTGACGCGTGAGTCCCAGGGGTGGCAGTATATGGCATTGACTCATGTAAACTATTCGGCTCTGGCAATTTTGTTTCTGCTGGGGGTGTATATGCTCAAATGTCCATGGCGTCGGGTGGTGCTTTCCTTTGGTATCTATTCCCTGGTGTGTACCGGGCTCGGAATCGGGATACAATTCCTTGATTTAGCGCAATACCTGGAGTCTGCGCTGGGTATTGTTGCGAATGAGAGCTTTGAGTATGCCTATGCCTGGCTTTTTGTGTGGATGTGCTCCAGAAAAAGCGAACAAGGGGGAGCCTGGTCCACGCTGCTTGCCGCTGGTGCCTTATTGGCCAGCATCGGAGTGGTGTATTTCAATCTCAGGGGTGCGGGAGTGCCTTATGGCTATCTTTTCTGTGTCCGACCTGTGATATGCCTGTTGTGCATGCTTTGTATTCTTCGCTTTGTATTGCAGCAGGCATGGAAACGTGTTATTATCACCTCCGCCCTTTATGCTCTTCCATTGTTTTTGTCGGTTTATCTCATGAGGGTGTTCATCGAATTGGCCTGAGCCTCGTGCGTGGGTGAAATTTAACGATAAAGCCAGTGTAACAGATTCTTCCTGCTTGCTATTGGCTGGTAAATGCGCTACAATGCGTGAGCGTAGCATATCACAATATCACTCTCATGGCACACGAAACAGCATTCCTGGGGGCAAGCACGGTTTTCGGTAAGTATTGGACGAAGCGCCGGTACTTTGATTACCTTATTGACAAGGAGAACTTCAAAATCACCTTCGGTCGCTCGTTCGGCATGATGGTGTATCTGGATAATGCTGTGGCGAATGGCCCTGCCAAGGTTCGGGCTGATGTGGAGGCCGACACCCGCGCAACTAATTACCTCATGAATCACCTGGCCGATATCAAGCCTGAGCTGACTGTGTTTGTGACCACTTGCGATATGTTGCCCGACACCGCCGATGAGAACACCCCCGCGCTGGAGAGCAGTGATGACCCCTATGTTCAGAACCGCATCAATCTCTACCGCGAGCTCAACCGCCAGTATGGCCGTGTGCTCAATGTGCACCTGACAGAAATTGCCAATCCGTCACCGGATTTCAACCCTCTGCTGGCTACATTGATGAACCCTGATAATTCGACCGCTCCGCTGCCATTTGCGCCGCTGGAGTATCACCAGCTTTACCTGCCGCAGCGTATTATGGGCGATGTGGATCGCTGCATTCCGCTGGGCATTCCCTCCATTATTCCGGCTATGCCCCAGCTGACTACCACGGAGCTGGTAAATCTTCTCAATCCCTCTCTTGCCAAACGTTTGCGCGACCCTGACACTACGGATCCCCGTGGCTCTGACCGCAAGTCGATACACTCGTTCCAGTGGCTTGACCCCAAGGATGGCTATCTGGTAACCAAGGAAGACCAGATGGAGCTGCTCAAGTTCTACTTTGCGCCAGATATGCTGTAAAGACGGTGACTGCAGCGTTGAAACAGACCGGTGGGCAATTTGCCCGGTTCTTTGTGGTTGGCGTGGGGGCTACGCTGGTGCACATGCTGGTGTACGTGTGGCTCAACTGGCTGTTTGATTTGAATGAAACCGATGCCTGGGGCATTACTATTACATATGCCACAGGTTACATCGTCAGCTTTATCGCCAATTTTGTGGTGTCACTGCGCTGGACCTTCAAGACCAGCGGGAGTGTGGCCAAGGGGCTCGGCTTTGCGTTTTCACACCTGGTGAACGCGTTCATGCATCTGCTGCTGCTCAATTTCTTCCGCGCCTTGGGTGCAGGGAATATGCTCAGCCTCCTTGTCATCTGGCTTGTGCCGTGGCTGGTGGATTGGATGCCGGTGCTGGGGCGTCCGGAATCACTGTTGCCTCTGCCGGTGTATGTGATTGTTGTCCCTCTGAATTTTCTGATGGTGCGATACTTCCTGACCCGCGAAAATTAAATAAGAAAGCCCTGGTTTGCCAGGGCTTTGTTTTAGAAGTCTTTACAGGGCAGAGCAATCAGCGCGTGGAAATCGTGAGCCCTTTGAGGAGAATTTCCAGATTGTTCTGGGTTTGGTCAATGTTCTTGAGCAGGCACTGCAGCCCCTCCCATCCGGGCAGGGTGGCCAGCTGGCGGCGCACCTGGAGTACGCGCACCAGCTCATCCGGGTGGTACAGGCGGTCGTCGTTTCGGGTGCCGCTCTGGGGAATCGAGATAGCCGGGTAGATGCGGCGCTCGGAGAGCTCGCGATCGAGGCGGATTTCCATATTGCCCGTGCCCTTGAATTCCTCGAAGATGATTTCATCCATGCGGGATTCTGTTTCAATGAGGCAGGTGGCAATGATGGTGAGGCTGCCGCCTTCTTCCACTTTGCGTGCTGCTCCGAAGAATTTGCGTGGCTTTTCCAAAGCGTTCGAGCCCAGACCACCGGACATTGTGCGACCGCCGCTCTGGTTGGCGTTGTAGCCGCGGGCCAGGCGGGTGAGCGAATCGAGCATGATGATGACATCGTGCCCCTGTTCCACAAGTCGGCGGGCTCGTTCGAGAATCAAATCGCTCAGCTGTGCGTGCCTGCGGGACGGTTCATCGAATGTGCTGGCATACACCGGCACATCCACCGTATCTTCAAAATCTGTCACCTCTTCCGGGCGCTCGTCCAGCAGCAGTACCAGTAAATCTGTCTTCGGGTAATTGGCTCGCAGACTCCTGGCCATCGTCTTGAGCAATACCGTCTTGCCGCCGCGCGGTGGTGCCACCACCAGGGCTCGCTGCCCCATGCCCAGCGGCGTAATCAAATCAAGCACGCGCATCGCCGGGCTCTTGATATCCGGATTCTCCAGAATCAGGCGTTCCGTCGGAATCAGCGGGGTCAGACGGTCAAAAGGCTTGGGCTGGGCATACTCTGCTACCGGGATACCCTCAATTTCCAGGACCTCGCCAACCATCAGGTTGCGTTCATTCTTGCCCTGGGCGGGGCGCAGTTTCACCTTCACCTGGTTACCTGGGCGCAACTCATGCTTGCGGATGATATCCTGCGTCACACGCGGGTCGTCATCGCCTGGGCGGAAACTCCGGGCGGCATCGCGCACAAATACCATATTGTCCTTGCCGAATTCCAGCACACCACACACCATCACCTGGCTACCCTCTGCCAGATAGGTGCGGGCAAGCTCTGCCACCAGCTGCGGACGGGGCAGGGACTCTGTGCCACGGCGGGCGGCCGTAGTGGCAATGCGCTGCAGTTCATTGAGCGGCAGGGCGCGCAGCTCATTCAGGTTAATCACCACTGAGCGGGCGTGCATGGCCTTGGCTTCTGCCGCCAGTTCCGTGTTGTAGAAAAGTTCCACCTGCTGGCGCAGCCACTCGGGAGAGCCTTCATTCCAGAACACCAGACCGGCGCGGTCAACCTTGGCCTGGGTGGGCATCTGGGCTGCCATCATGGCCTCTGCCTGGCTGCGCTCAAAACCATCGCGGCTGGCCATGCGGGCAATCTGGGTTTCGGGGGTGGCTGCCACCACGCACACCACATCTGCACCAAACTCAACCGGACTTTCAAAATACAGCGGAATATCTACCAGGAAAGTGTGCACATCTCCGCGCTGGCGGGCTGCTACCTGGGCGTCCAGACACATCTGCGCCAGTTTCGGGTGCACCACATTGTTAAGTTTATCGCGCCCCTCCGGGTCGGTTTGTACAATGTTGCGCAGGAAATCCTTGTTCACGCTGCCGTTGTCGCACAGTGCTTCCGGTCCGAAGGCTGTCACTAAATCACGCGACAACTTGCCCGCCTGCTGCAGCTCAGCCACGGCGGCATCACAATCAAAAACTTCCACACCTTCGCCGCCCAGTTCGCGCAGCAGTTCTACCACTGTAGATTTGCCGGAGGCTATACCCCCCGTTACAACAATAACTTTCACGCGCGCATTCTAGCACACTGCAAGGCTGGCTTCAAGCCTATATCCTGTTTTACTTCGTTTCAATCCCAGCTGGTCATTTCCTGGAACGCGGAAATGCGGCGTGCCAGTTCGTGAATCCCCAGCGAGAAAAGTGAAATTGTGCCGAATTTTTCACACACCGCGCCGGCAATGACCGTTGCTATGGCAACGCCGCGCTTCATGTCATCCCAGGCGGGGTTGCCACCGTTGAGACATTTGGTCAGGTAACCCGCAAGGGCACCCATGTAGGCATCACCCGCACCTGTGGGGTCCTGGGCGTGTTTCAGCGGCCATGCCGGACAGCGGAATAGTTTGATTTCGCCTTCCGGCGTGCGGTGAAACAGGGTGGAACCTGCGCTGCCATGTTTCACAATGGCGTAGCGGGGACCTGCGGCCAACAGCTTTTCACCAGCCTCCAGTGAATCGTCCGTCTGCGCCCAGAACTGAGCCTCCTCGTCATTCATGAGCATTAAATCCACATTTCTGAGCAGCTCTGCTGCGTAGTCCGGTTCGCGCTCCAGCCAGCTTTTCATGGAATCCGCCATGCGGAAACAGGCGTGCGGGCATTGCCTCAGCATGTGCCCCTGCAGACGCGGGGTCACATTTGTGGCCACGGCGATGCTGCATTCGCTCAGCTCCTTCGGCAGTTGCATCACCCAGTGTTCCTGTACGCCTTCGGTGCGGCTCACGGTGGTGCGGTTGTTCATGTCTTCCTCATATTTGCCCGTCCAGGCGAAGGTCTGTCCTTTCTCGTGCGCCACGTGTTGCATGCTTACGCCGCGCAGCTCCAGAGCCTGTTCCCATGCCTTCGGAAAGTCATCGCCCACCACACCGACCATGTCCACCTTGTCCGTGACTAACCGTGCAGCCAGTGCCGCGTATGGCCCGGAGCCTCCCATCACCGAATTCACCTGTCCTCCAGGCGTAATGAGGGTATCAATGGCAATCGTGCCGTAAATCAGTGCTCGTCCGTTCACAGTTGACCTCCTTCCAAAAGGGTGATAAGTGCTTCTTCATCGATGACGGGGATGCCGAGTTTGGCTGCTTTGTCGCGTTTGGAACCACCGCCTTCGCCAGCTACGAGGTAGGTGGTGTTCTTCGTGACGGAGCCTGTGGCCTTGCCGCCTGCGGCTGCAATCATTTTCTCGAACTCGGGGCGGGGTCGGCTCAGTGAACCGGTCAGTACAAAGGTTTTGCCGCTCAGCGGTCCTTCTGCCTGGTTATTCAGGTTCTCGGTGAATCCTGCCGAGACGGGATTGATTTCCAGCTGGCGCAGGGTATCCTGCACGGCCTGGCCGGCGGTGGATTGGAAATAGGCAAGCAGCTTGCGAGTGGAGACTGAGCCCAAGGGATTGGTGAACTTGAGCTTGTTGGCGCCATCCGCTTCCAGTGTCACATAGCCACGGGCTGTATAGTCTGTGGCTGCAGCCTCCAGCTCAGCCTTGAGTGCGGCCTGGCGGGCGAGCAGTTCATCCTTATCTGCTCCCTTGTTGGCGCGTGCCTTGGGGTTGAGCGAGTTGTATTGCTCCACCCCCTCTTCAAGCTGCACTAGCAGCTGCAGGAAATGGCCGGCAGCCAGTTCCCCAAGGTCGCGGTGGTACTTCGCCGTGGTTCTTGCCGTGACAGTGCCGATGGTGGCGATGCCGAAGGCTGTGAGCCAGCGTTCGAGGGGGAGAGTGCGGGCATTCTGGAGGGCGGCGAGGGCTTTTGCGGCGTTTTTCTCACCGAAGCGGCGGGGTTCGTCATCCGTGCCGAGGTTGAGGGCTCCGAGCTGCTCGACGGTGAGGTTGAAGAGGTCGAGCGGGGTGGAAATCATGCCACGGTTCACGAGGGCCTCTGCCACGGTGCCGCCGAGGTTTTCGATATCGAGGGCCTCGCGGCGGCAGAAGTAGGTGGTGCGCATGGCCGCCTGTGCCGGGCAGGTGAAGTTGGTGCAGCGCCAGGCTACCTGGCCTTCCTCCTGCGCAATGGGGGCGCCGCAGCTGGGGCACACGCCTCCCACCGCATCGTACAGGCTGTACGGCACGGCATCGGCAGGGCGCTTGGAGGTGATG
>JAEIGA010001117.1_pt1 | contig 41021 bp, 28 predicted proteins | sample 9270691 | NCBI WGS metagenome assembly JAEIGA01 (sample SAMN17057246, study PRJNA624740) | gut metagenome | biome: biome; isolation source: fecal sample | host: Bos grunniens | place: China: Xizang | collected 2019 | reverse complement strand
TTAAGTACATACGCTACTACAATAATGATAGAATCAAACTGAGGCTAAAAGGAAAGAGCCCGGTGCAATACCGAGCTCTGTTCCAATCTAAGTCAGTCTCTTAATAATGTTAAACCGTCCAACTTTTGGGGGTCACATCACCGAGAGTCGCTTTTTTTTTTGATTATTTCATAAGGGATAAAACCCAGTCTGAATCTACTTTGCAGAATCCGTCTTCTGGTCTTGCATCAGGATTTCTGGAGAGGATGCCCTCGCAGTCCTGGTAGACGTTGTAGCCGATGTTAAGGCCTGTCATGCTGCCGTCTTTCGGGTACATGAAGGTGATGAAACTGTCTTCTCCCTCTCCTTCCTGCTTATAGAAGTGGAATGGGGCAGCAACAAAGGCTTTTGCAGCCTCTTTGTCTTCTATCTTGTTTGCCATCTCGACCTTGACAACATACTTGCACATCTCAAGGACAGCGTCATCAAGTCCCGCATCCTTGATTAGAACCTTTTCCATCAAGGCACCCATATTATCTACAATTCTGAGCGTGTATCCGCCCATAGCCTTGGCGTGGAAGGCAATTGCCTGCATCTGTGTCTCAGATACCTGACCATCAGGGAAGAGCCACACCATGAGTTTCTGCTCCGGATCGTGGTAAAGAGTATCGTATTTTGCAAGATTCACCTGGCCACAATGAGGACATTCCCACAAGAAGAGTGAACCGTTCTTCACCTTCTCCTTAAGGTCTGGATCTTCTGCTATGTTGATGCTTCTATATACTTTAACTTTCTGCTCTTGTGAACATTTGCTGCAAGGAGCAATAGCTTCTTTTATGATAGACATAGTTGATTCTTTTATTCAATTCTGCTGCAAAGATACTCAGCTTTTTACTTTAATGAAAATATAGTCTTTAATTAGGCAAGGAAACAGAGAATACCGGGCCAATATAGTGGTGACCTAGGCTTATTCCCTTCTTGCCGAATTCGGCAAAGGCACTTCCTCCGTTGTATGAGTATGTAAGTCCGACAGAAACAGGTGCTCCAATCCAGAATATGCTCTTCATATCCAACTGGACTGCGGTTCCTACGCTATATAGAGAGCCCATTCCAGTGGCTGTAATATCAAAGTGAGGGGTAACGGTAAGTCTCCTTATATACATGAAGTTGTTTGCTATTGCAATGTCTCCCATGTAGATAGGGTAGGCGTAGTCAAGGCTGGCCTTGACCAGGGCGTTTCCGCCCGAGCCTAGCAGGCTCAACGCCTGCCCGTTCTTAGCCAGTCCCCTTGGCAAGGTATTCACTATGTTTCCTGAGAATATTCCGCTGCTGCTGATTCTGAACTGGCTCAGCATGCTCATCTTAAGTCCATGGGTCGACAAGAATCCAGGAACATAGCCATACAGATAGCCGTAGGCCATAGGTGACTGAAGTTTCATTATGCCTATGTTGCCTGCAAGTCCAGCCTCAACTCCGACTCCCCATTTAGGAAAGACCCCATTAGTGGCTACAGGTCTCATTGTGTAGCCTCTTACACTTGCATTCAGGCTCTGGTTGACTCTGATTTTTCCTTCCGCAACTCCCTGGAAACTTTTATGATATCCTCCAAAGAAGTCAGGATATAGGGTATTCAGTACAATGGCGTCATTTATCATATCATTGCTGACATTGTACTTGATCTTAGGGATAAGTCCTCTCTGCCATCCTCCTGAAGAGAAATTCAAAGGAACGTAGGCTGAGAAGGATGCACTTAGATTAGGTACATCTAAAAGGACATTTGAACTTCTTCCTGTAGTGATCTTATCGTCAAGTATACCAACTTCATAGTTTCTTTGGATGGCATTCCTGTCGTTGAAGTCAATCTCTGCCTCTAATACAGGATACAGGCCGGAATATGTCATCTTGAGATGGCCGGAATGCTTCCAGGAAGTTTCGTCATAAGGATTCGGATCCTTATGCGCAGAGTAACCTGCACTCGCAACAAAGGTTCCAAGTTGATTCTGGCTCAAGGCAAGGGCTCCCAGAGAAACAAGATCATAAGTATAGTCATAGCTCATGGATGTGACGTTATCCACGCTGAAATATATTGGAGCCCATGAGTGTACATTAAAGAGGTGGGCTGCCTTGTTATATTTTTTAGGACTGCTTACCTCGATCTTGTCAGTCTTTGTCTGACCTGAAGACTCTGCAAGTTTTCTTTCCTGGGATGAAAGGATTTCTGCTACCGGGTAAACATGCACATCAGCAAAATCTACCTTTCTTCTAAGGAGGTCCTTTGCTGCTGCCTTATGCACTATCTTGCCCTCATAACTGTTTACACTCATTACCAGCCATTTACCATCATCACTGAATTCGTGGTGGTTGCTGCCGTATCTTGTGCTTGTCAACTGATAAAGCGAACTGTCTGCAATATTATAAGCGTAAAGTTCATTTACTCCTGTGCGGTCGCAGGTGAAGAGGATGTCCCCTTCTTTTGTCTTAAGGTTTTCCATCTTTACACTCTGAGGCTGAAGGAGGGTGCTGATCTTGCCGTCCTGGAGTCTATAGAGTCCAAAGCCTGATGACGTCAAGGCGCTGAAGATTATGTCTTCTTCATGCCATGTCAGATCCACGGCCTGCATTCCTGCAGGGAGGAGGACAGACTTGATAGGGGAGCCTGTATTCGGGTTGATGAGGGTGATGGCTGTAGTTGCGTTTTCCTTATGTTCTACCGCTGCCACTGTGCCATCTGATGGATGTGGAGTAGGGTTGTAGAGGCGAAGTCCTTTGGTGAGGCTGCGTTTTCTTGTCTTTCCGTCTTCGATGTATCTGATGGCAGATGTGCTCTTCAGGCTCCAACGGAGGTCGGGGATGTTTTCGCTCCAATAGATACGTTTGTCTGTAGGGGAGTAGGAGAGTTTGCTGTCTGTGGCTGCGAAGGCGCCAAGTGATGTTTCTCTTCCCTCACCATCAATGAACGAAAGGTTGCAAGGTCTGTTGAGGGAGGCACGGACTGATATGATGTCCTTACCTGCCAGGGTGGTGCTTCCGAACTCTGTGTAGTGTTTTGATGGAAGGGTTATTGCCTCGCTTGGGATGAATGGACCTCTGGCTGCGATTTCCTTCTGCCATATGGTGTTCCAGTAGTTGGCTATGTCAAAGAAATAGGCATGATAGGTCTTGCCGGTTGTCCTTTTTACCATTCTTCTTTTGTGTAAAAGGTCTACCGGGACTTTAGCACAATGCTTCAGATATTCGCCCATGAAGTCTGGGCAGTCATTCATCGCTCTGATGCCTGCAAGGTAGAGATAGCCAAGGGCATAGTGATTTGGAGTATAGTTTCTCTGGGAACCGAACTGCCATTTACGAAGACTTCTGAAGTCTCCCTGGTCGAAGGCTATCATGTAATAGTTAAGGAACTCTCCGTTTCGTCCTCTTCCAGCAGTGGTAAGGGCGGTTTCTGCACATACAGCGTCACCCTCAAGGAAGACAGGTGTAGGATAGAGACCTGCTGCAAGACCGGAAATCATCTCTCCGAAGAACCAGTTGAAGGGACGGAGGGTGTAACTGTTTCCGAACTGCATCTGAGCATCGTGGCGGGACTCATGAATTGAGAGCATTCTTGTCCAGTCTATCGCTTCCGGATTGTATGAATCCGGATTTGTGTATAGGTCGAGTCTTTTCGGGGCCCAGGATACTGAGCCGTTTGAAAAGGCTGTGCTGCTATGTAGGATGACAGGCATCTTTCCACGGATATTCTGTCCTGGAAAATAGCCGGCTGACAGGCCTACTGCTATTCTGTTTGTTTCAAGCTCGAGGATGTAGCTTCTTGCCAAGGAGTCAAGTCCTTCCGGATAGATGACCTTGTAGTTGGGACTCTCGATCTGAGACCATTTCGTCTTACCAGGGTCGTCTCCGGCAGTGAAGAACTGGGCATGGCAGATGTTTGAGAATATGAGAAACAGCAGGGCTGAAAGTATTGTCTTGATTTGCGTCATATATGATAAACTCTTGTTTCGCAATAAGTGATATATTCTTCACAAATCTAATATTTTTTTATATTTTTGTGGTTACTTTGGACGTAAATGTACGCCCGGGATCGAGTGAAATATTAATTAAATCTATATGACGACCGTATTACAAGTCTTTTCATTGTTTGGAGCATTGGCTATGTTCCTCTATGGAATGACTTTGATGAGTGAGGGACTTCAGAAGTCGGCAGGCGATCGCCTGAGATCATTCATGGCTTCTATGACCTCAAATGCCTTTAAGAGAGTTCTGACCGGAACAGCTGTAACAGCACTGGTTCAATCTTCTTCTGCGACCACTATCATGGTTGTGAGTTTTGTGAACGCAGGTCTGCTTACACTTGGAAACGCCATCGGCGTTATCATGGGTGCAAATATCGGAACCACCCTGACAGCATGGATCACATCTTTGGGTTTCTCTGTAGACATCGCTCTATTTGCAGTACCTATGATGGCTATCGGTTTTGTAATGGCCTCTCTTAAGAAGGATTCAGTCAAGAATATCGGACAGTTCTTCATGGGATTCGCAGTGATGTTCGTGGGTCTTACTTTCATGAAGGACTTCTCAAATGCAATTCTTGGCACTTATCAGCCTCAGATGCTTACTTTCTTCGGCTTGATCAATCACTTCGGTTTCGGTTCTGTGATTCTATTCCTGCTAGCCGGAACTATTCTGACTATCGTTCTTCAGGCTTCAAGTGCGACAATGGCTATTACAATGCTTCTTGCATCGACTGGTCTTATTGACTTCCCGCTTGCAGTGGCTATGGTCTTGGGAGAGAATATCGGAACAACAATCACAGCGAATATTGCAGCTGCAGTTGCCAATACTTCAGCCAAGAGGGCAGCAAGAGCACATACCGTCTTCAATGTCTTTGGAGTTATCTGGGTGCTTATCTTTTTCTATCCGATCGTGAAACTTGTCGGAAAGATAATGCTTGCCTTTGGTGGAGTTGATCCTATGACTGTTGAGATTTCTGATCAGTCTCCTGACTACCAGGCTCAGAAGAATGCAATGCTTTATGGTATCGCTACCCTTCATACTCTGTTCAATGTTACAAATACCTTGATTCTGATCTGGTTTGTACCTATGATCGAGAAGATCGCGGTATGGATGGTGAAGGCGCCACGAGGAGAGGAGGAGGTTTTCAGACTCAAATATATCCAGGGTGGTCCTCTTAATACAGCGGAAATTTCCCTTAATGAGGCTCAGCAGGAAATCATTCATTTCGGACAGATCTGTCTCAACGGCTTCAAGTATCTGAGACAGGCTGTAAATGAGCAGAATCCTGACAAGTTCGATGAGTTTAATAAGAAGCTCATCAAATATGAGGAGATCACTGACAAGATTGAATACGAGATAGCAACCTACCTGAACGAAATCTCAAAGGGAGATATCAGCGAGGAGGCAGCAGATAAGATCAAGTCTATGTATAAGATCATCGGTGAGATGGAGAGTCTTGGAGACAGCGGAGAGGCTATCGGACGAATGCTCAAGAGAAAGAATATCCACGCCAAGAAGTTCGATGATATGATGATTAAGAGACTCAATCAGATGATGGATCTTGTTGAGGAGGCGTATGAGGTGATGATCGAGAACCTGAAGAATCCTTACCTTACAGATATTTCAAATGCCATGGATGCTGAGTATAACATCAACGGCTTCAGAAATGATGTGAGAGAGGAGCATATCATGAACCTTGAGAGCGGACAGTATAACTACCTTGCTGGAGTTTACTATATGGATGTCGCTTCAGAACTAGAGAAGATCGGTGACTTCATCATCAATATCTCTGAGGCACAGGTGATAAGAGAAGATTATTAAATGGTAAAGAAAATAGCATTTTTCATTTGCCTTGCCATTATGGCGGCATGTACTGAGAAAAAGGCAGAGAAGTTCAATCCTCTGCCTTTTCCTCTAGTTTCTGCCCCTGCAATGATATCGTCCCAGCAGGAATTGGCTGAGTACTATTCAAAGCACTATTGGAATTCATTCACAAGTCCAGAAAGGGCAAAGGGAAGATGTGATTCTGCCTTTGTCAGCAGTGTTCCTAAGATGGAGGTCATGAAGGCCTTTGCCAATTATCTGTCCATCTTGGATATGACTCCAATGGAGACAGCAAAGGAAGGAATAAGGACCTTTGCCTCAAAGATCCATGCCTGCGAAAAAAGAGATACCTCATCAAACATCTACAACCAGCTTGTTGAGATTGCTCAGAAATATCTCTATGACCCTAACTCGCAGTATAGAAACGAGGATTATTATCAGGCCTTTGCAGAGTCAATGTCAAAGTCCGACCTTGTAGACGAGACAACGCGAGGTACATATGCCTATGAGGCCCAGATGTGTTCACGCAACGCGGTAGGTACTTTTGCAGAGAACTTTACCTTCTCGGACAGAAAGGGTAAGACGGGTAGCCTTTACGGAATAAAAGCGGAATATACAGTGCTTTTCTTTACTAATCCAGGCTGCAAGGCTTGCCTTGAAATCATAGAGTTCCTTAAAGGACATCCGAAAGTGGCCTCTCTGATTGAATCAGGAAGAGTAGCTGTAGTAAATGTCTACATAGATGAGGACCTGACTGCATGGATGGAGTACGAACCTACCTATCCAAAGACCTGGACAAATGTATATGACCACAACTTTATAATCAGAGGCGACGACCTCTATTTTGTCAGAGCGATTCCTTCCCTATATCTTCTGGACTTCCAGAAGAGGGTGATGATGAAGGATGTGCCTCAGGACAGACTGTTTGCTTTTTTGAATAATTTACAATAAAACTGATAACACACAATGGAAATTAAGAAAGAACTTTGGGGCAAATCTTCTTCAGGACAGGAGGTTTACCTTTATACAATGACAAATGAGAGCGGAGCATCTGTACAGCTTTCAAGCATCGGAGCAGGAATCGTGGCAGTAAACGTTCCTGACCGTGACGGTAAACTTGCAGACGTCGCTCTTGGATATGCAAAGGCAGAGGACTATTTCGGAGATGGTCCATGTGCAGGAAAGGTGCCGGGCAGATATGCAAACCGCGTTGCCAAAGGTGCCTTCACTCTTGACGGAAAAGAATACAGCCTTCCGATCAATAATGGTCCTAACCATCTTCATGGTGGTCCAGATGGCTTCCAGAACAAGGTTTGGGAAAGCAGGGAAAACGAAGGTGGCGTTGAGTTCATGTACTTCTCAGAGGATGGCGAAATGGGCTATCCAGGAGCAGTAAAGACAGTGGCACGCTATGACTGGAGCGAGGAGAATGAACTTCGTCTGACACTCACAGCAGAATGTGATGCACCAACAATCATCAACCTCACCAACCACGCATACTTCAACCTCAACGGCGAGGGCAACGGCAACATCCTTGGCCATGAGCTTCGCCTCAACGCATCAGAATATCTTCCTACTGATGACACGCTCATCCCGCTAGGAGAGAGCGAGCCTGTAGCAGGTACACCGATGGACTTCGTCGTAGCAAAGCCTATCGGCAGAGACATCAAGGCAGACTTCCCTGCGCTTAACTACGGAAAGGGATATGATAACTGTTGGGTTATCGACGGTGCTGAGCCAGGAGTCATCCAGACAGCAGCTGAGCTTTATGCTCCAGAGAGCGGAAGAACCCTTGAGATCCTTACAACTCAGAGAGGAGTGCAGGTGTATACAGGAAACTGGCTATCAGGCTGCCCTACAGGTAAGTGTGGAAGAGGTTATGAGGATTATGAGGGAGTGGCAATCGAGTGTCAGAACTATCCTGATGCTCCTAACAAAGAGGATTATCCATCATCAGTCCTACGCCCGGGAGAGGTGTATGAGCAGGCAATAATCTTCGCTTTCGGAGTAAAATAAAAACGATCAATCCATGAAGCAATATCTTGACCTGATGCGCCATATCAGAGAAAATGGCGTTATGAAAAGCGACCGTACTGGAGTCGGCACGCAAAGTGTGTTCGGCTACCAGATGAGATATGACCTTAGCGAGGGCTTTCCTCTACTGACAACAAAGAAGGTCCACTTGAAATCCATCATCCATGAACTTTTGTGGTTCATCGCAGGAGATACAAACATCAAGTATCTCAAGGACAATGGTGTCTCTATCTGGGACGAGTGGGCAGATGAAAACGGCGATCTTGGTCCTGTTTATGGACATCAGTGGAGAAGCTGGCCTACTCCTGACGGGGGAACTATAGACCAGCTTTCTATGGTCATCGATCAGATCAAGAATAATCCGGACTCAAGAAGAATGATTGTCTCTGCATGGAATGTTGCGGAGGTGAATAAGATGGCCTTGCCTCCTTGCCACGCCTTTTTTCAGTTTTACGTGGCGGAGGGCAAGCTTTCTTGCCAGTTATATCAGCGCAGTGCGGATGTCTTCCTTGGCGTACCTTTCAATATTGCTTCATACGCCCTGCTGACTATGATGATTGCTCAGGTATGTGGTCTGGAGTGCGGAGAGTTCATCCATACAACAGGAGATACACATCTCTACCAGAATCATTTTGAGCAGGTGGCTCTTCAGCTGAGCCGTGAGCCAAGACCTCTGCCTAAGATGAAGATCAATCCTGAGGTGAAGAATATCTTTGACTTCAAGTATGAGGATTTCACTCTTGAAGACTATGATCCATACCCAAGAATTCCAGCCCCAGTAGCAGTATAATTATGGTAAATATTATAGTAGCGGTAGCAGATAACTGGGCAATAGGAAAGGATAACCAGCTGCTTTGGCATATTTCAGAAGACCTGAAGTTCTTTAAGAGAACTACTCTTGGCTGCCCGGTAGTCATGGGTCGCAAGACTTTTGAGTCGATAGGCAGGCCTCTGCCTAAGAGGACCAATATCGTTGTTTCAAGAGGTTTTGATGCTCCCGAAGGTGTGCTTGTCGCCTCTTCGCTTGAGCAGGCTCTTGAACTTGCCGGCGGTGAGTCTTGTGAGTCTGATGTCTTTATTATCGGTGGCGGGCAGATTTATGCTCAGTCGATGGATGTTGCTCAGAAACTTTATATTACGCACGTGCATACTGTGATTGAGGATGCTGATGCCTTTTTCCCTGCTGTTGATCCCCAAGTATGGCAGGTTGAATCAAGATCTGAACTTTATAACGATGAAGAAAGCGGGTATGACTATGAGTTTGTAGTCTACTCGAGAAAATAGAAGATTAACGAACATAACAAATGGAAAAAAGAGAAAATTTCTCCAGTCGCTTTGCTATCTTAGTGGCAATGGCTGGATCTGCTGTCGGTTTGGGCAATCTTTGGCGCTTCCCTTATCTTGTTGGTGAGTATGGAGGCGCTGCCTTTATTCTTGTGTATATTGCCTGTATGGTCTTTCTGTCTTTGCCGATCTTTCTGGCAGAGTTCATTATCGGTAGAAGGACTCATTCAAATGCATATAGCGCATTCAGGGATCTTGCTCCAGGGACAAAGTGGAAATGGGCGGGAGCCTTGACTGTATCTATCCCTCTTATTATTGTTTCCTACTATTGTGTTGTAGGAGGTTGGGGAGTGCAGTATTTTCTTAAGAGCCTTACTTTCTCATTTACAAGTGCTGAGGGAAAGGCTGCTCTGGATACGATGTTCTCTTCTTATATAACATCTACATGGACTCCTCTCATCGGTCATTTTGTCTTCTTGCTTGCAACTGCAATCATTGTTGTAAGGGGAGTGAAGGGAGGAATCGAGAAGTTCAGTAAGGTGATGATGCCTGTGCTCTTTTTGGTTGTTCTTCTTATTGCAGTGAGATCAATGACTCTGGAGGGAGCATCTGCCGGAATCAACTATCTTTTCAATCCTGATTTTTCTAAAATCAATGTAGGAGTCATAACTGCTGCCATGGGACAGGCCTTCTATTCTCTGTCTCTTGGTTGTGGCACTATCATGACCTATGCCTCGTATGTGAGCAAGAAGGAGAGTATTCTTACTTCTGCAGGAGGAACGGCAGTGTCTGATTTCCTTTTTGCTATGATTGCCGGTTGTGCAATCATGCCAGCTGTTTTTGCAGCAGGTCTTAACCCAGGTACAGGACCAGGACTTGTTTTTGAGACGCTTCCTTACATCTTCTCTCAGATGCCGTTGGGAGGCCTGATTGCGATCCTCTTCTTCCTGGCCCTTCTTATTGCAGCAGTGACCTCATCAATTTCGATGTACCAGGTGCTTGTCGCTTATATGGAGGAAGTCTTCGGACTTTCAATTAAAAAGGCGACCATAATCCTTTTCTTCATCATCTGGATTCTGGGAATATTCTGCTCTTTGTCGTTCGGGCCTCTTGCAGACTTCAAGATACTGAACTTGACGATCTTTGATCTTTTCGATAAGCTTTCTGCTAACTTCCTGATGCCATTGGGAGGCCTTCTTGCCGCAATCTTTGTAGGCTGGCGCCTTAAGAAGACTGATGTGTATGCGGAACTTACAAATAATGGTGAAAAACCATGGGCAGTAAAACTTTTCGGAGTATGTTACTTCCTTATCCGTTATATTGCTCCGATTACAATCGTTGCAATCTTTATCAGTAATTTAGTATAGAAAGCTCCGAGTAGCTTAAGGCTTACGCCAGAGTTCCGCTTCGCTCCATCCACCGCTCGGAACTTCGTTCCTCACGGAGCCGCTCACATAGCCGCGGCCGGCCATGCTCTGGCGAAGCCTTACAGCTACTCTATGCCGTCCTATATTGATTGAATAGTTGCTACCAGCAGAAACTTGCTGAGAGACCAAGATTGATGGAGTTTATAGGTGCAACCATATCTTGAGGACCGAGGTTTTCATACTCAAGAAGGGCACGGACTCTGCAATTGTTCGAGACTAAGGCTCCTATAGAGATCCCTGCAAGGGCGTCAGACCTCATTCCCTTCTCTCCACTGATCTTGGCAGCTCCTGCCATGATTCGTCCTGTCAGATCGAATCTTTTGCCCAGTCCCTTGGTGTAATGTGCACCAAGCAGACCATTGTAGACATTAGAATAGGTAAGGGAGCCGGCTCCAGCTCTAAGTCCGACTCCGATATTTCCTGTTACAGGAATATCTGCTCCAAGATATAGGGAACCTCCTCTTTCAGGAAGTCTTCCTCCGGTCTTGTCTCCCAAGATGAACTTACGGGTAGCCATAAGGTAGATATCGTAATGACGCTCTGCAAAGTCATATTCAAACTCTCTTGGCTCGTACTTGTCTGTGAGATACTTATCCTTGAAGATAAGGTCTGCAAGATAGTAACCAAGATGTGTGGCTCCTATTCCTATAAGGGCTCCCATGACGATGTCAGAGAACCAATGCTTGTCATTTACAACTCTTGAAAGTGCTGTGGTAGTTGCCATAGCATAGCCAGCTGCGCTGATCCAAGGACTTCTCCATCCATATTCCATATGCAGCATAGTTGCAGACATGAAGGCAGTGGCAGTGTGTCCTGACGGGAAGGAATTTCTTGCGCTCATATCAGGCCTCATCCTCTTTACAGAGTATTTTACTCCGTTGACTGCAGCTGCCATACTAGCAACTGTAAAGGCATCAGAGGTGAACATTCTTCCCCAACCGCTTCTGCTCTGATATCCGCAGGCCTTCATTACAATCATGGAACCCGCAGGAATATACTGAAGGACATCATCAAAAGAGTATTCCAGCTCAGGGAAGGCATTATGCTTTATTCTATATATATCCCAGTCAATTGACGGATAGTAGAAATGACTATGTTTTATGAAATCATCTCCTACCGGAGCGAATTGAGCCTTGGCTTCCGAACCCCAGAAAAGAAGGATAGAAGCCAGGATGATTGTTAATTTATTCAGGTGTTTCATCTATTACTGACGTTTCTTTCTGAATGCAGCAATTGCCGATCCGAACATTAGAAGAATAAGTGCAATTGAACTTGCACGGGACATATTTGCTCCAAGAGTGTAGGATTCAGGCTCAAATCGCATTACGACCTCGCCCTCTCCAGCAGGAAGAACGGCTCCACGAAGAATCCAGTTTGCTCTGAAAAGGTCAAGTTCCTGTGCGTTCTCAGAAGGGATATACTTACCATTTTTAACAGAACCCATATCTGAGTCCTTTGGTTCAATCCAAGCCTTCCATCCTGCAGGATAGTATACCTCGCTGAACAGAGTGGCGGCCTTCTCCGGAGTGCTGAATGAATATCTCAAATAGTTAGCTGCATAATGCTTAAGGGCAATCTGAGCGCCATCAACCTTACCAATCTCAGAGCGGACCTTCGCAAAGTCCTCTCCTATGACGGCATTGTGGTTGTTAACGCCAACAAGAAGGGCAATCTCCTCATCCGGATTCTTCGCCTCAATCACAGAGTCAACAAACCAGGCGTTGCCAAATCTATATGGATTCACGATAGGAGCAAAGTCCTCTCCTATGATGATGTACTTGGCATTGAGCATAGAGTTGACAGGAAGGTATGGCAGGTTGTCCTGAACATCAGCAACAGTTTCCGCCTGATTTATAACCTCGAATACATCGCTGATCTCATTGCTGATGTACTGCTCGATAAGGTCCTGATATCTCTGGATCTTCGCAGGAGAATAGCCGCCGATACATTTATGGTGGTAGCTCTGATGGGAATCATTGAAAGTGTTCACGCTTACATCCAATACTCTGTAATCCAAATCCTTATCCTCAAGGATGACCTTATCTACAGGTCTTAGGGCAAATTGTCCCTTGAACTCCTTAGGGCTTACAAAATGGTCTGAATTCAGATATCTCTTACCCACAGCGAAAAGGTCGAATAGCACAATCAGCGCAATCGCACCACAAGCAATATAAAGCTTGCTGTCCGATGTCTCACCCTTCTTCCATCCATACCAAAGAATAAGCGCGGCAGCACAGGTAATAAGGGCAAACGAACGGAAGGCATCAGAAACAAGAAGACCCCTTCTGTCAGCTGCAAGAGCATCAGCAAGAATATCAGGCTGCGAAGCATCTGAAGCTGCAACAAAATCACCGGCGACAGTAGGGAAAATCACGCAAAGAAGGCAGAATCCCGCAGTAATGGCATACGAAACCATCACAGCCTTTTTCACCTTCGCTCTGTCATATCCTCCTCGAAGCGCACGGTCAAGGGCGTAGAAGCCAAGAAGCGGCACAGTCACCTGAAGCACAGTCAAGGCCATAGACACAGTACGGAACTTATTATACATCGGGGCATAGTCGAACCAAAGTTCAGTAAACCACATGAAATGGTTACCCCAAGCCAGCATTGATGCAATGGCAGTGGCAATGATGAGCCACCATTTCTCCACTCCTTTCAGCAAGGCGATACCAAGCACAAAAAGGAAGATACAGATTGCTCCAAGGTACATAGGGCCTGCTGTGAAAGGTTGAGGACCCCAGTACAGAGGCAGAGACTTCATTATCTGGTTGAGGTTTGGCTGACCAGCGCGGCGAAGAAGGTCGTATGTCTCAGAGTCTTTTCCAAGCTCTCCGGCAGAAGCTCCTCCGTTGAAGTTCGGAATCATGAGGTTTGGCATTTCCTCAATTCCGTACGACCATGCAGTAGCGTATTCAAGATCAAGTCCCTTAGACTTTTCTCCACCTCCGCGAGAACTTAGTTCAGAACCTCCACGCATTGTATACTGAGCGTATTCATATGTAGGAATAAGCTTATTCAGGTTAGTGGCAATTCCTACAAGACCAATGACAAGAAGTAGGGAAGAGGCAACTATAAAGCCTTTGATATCAGCTTTTCTTTCTTTGTTCATGCATAACCAGATAAAGAGTGAAATCGCATAGACAAAGATGATTATAGCAAGGTAATATGTAATCTGAGGGTGGTTGGCCTTGATCTGCATGCTGAGGGCCAAGGCAAAAAGAACCGCTCCCAAGATAGTCTTAGGCAACCAGTCTGCAAGCTTCTTCTCCTTGATCTTTGCAAGGGCAGAACGGTAGGTGAAAAGCATGGCCGCAATTACCCAAGGCATGAAGGCAATGGCCTGCATCTTTGTATTATGTCCGACCTGAATGATCTGGAAGTTATATGAACAGAAGGCAACAGCAATGGCTCCTGCAATCGCAAGAATCCAGTTGATTCCCATAGATAACATCATCAGAAAACCTCCAAGCAAAGCAATGAAAAGATATGTTGCAGGACGTTTTCCAGCAAGAAGGGTTTTATAGATTGCCTGTGTCCAGTCTCCGTCAAAATCATCATACATTGCGGCAGTAGGCATTCCTCCAAACATTGAGTTTGTCCAGAGAGTCGGGTCTTCAGGGTTGGCTTTGTTGTGTGTGACAACCTCTTTTGTCATTCCGTGCCATGATGATATATCTGCCTGGTTGACGATTTTTCCTGAAAGAACATCAGGGACAAAACCATATGATAGAACAAGAAATAAGACAACTGTTCCAAAAGTGATAACTATTTGCTTGATAATGTTTTGACTCATTTTTTTAACAACCGTTTTAAAAGAAATAACAAAATTACTTAATTATATGAAAAAAACACTCGATATATTTCAAAATCGAATATATTTGCAACCTATATAATCTCAATAAAAATGATAAAGATGAAATCAAAACAGGTAATAATGATTATCACTGCTGTAGCAATAATGTTTACAGCTTGCAAACAAGGAACAGGCTCTGCTGATGCAGGAGAAGTTTTTTATGAGGTTCACAAAGTGGAGCTAGGCGACAGGACCTTGACAACAGGTTATTCTGCAGCCATAAGTGGAGTCCAGACAGTGGAAATTCGTCCACAAGTGAGTGGTATGATTACAGAGATTCTTATTGAGGAAGGTGAATCTGTACGCAAAGGTCAGGTGCTTTTCATCATCGATCAGACTCCTTACAAGGCAGCTCATCAGATTGCTGTCGCAAATGTGAAGAGTGCGGAGGCTGCTCTTTCAACTGCTCAACTTGTGTACAAGAGCAACAAGGATCTTTATGAGCAGGATGTTGTATCGGAGTTCGATTTAATGACAGCCCAGAACAAGCTTACAGAGGCAGAGGCTCAGCTTGCCCTATGTAAGGCAGAAGAGATTAAGGCAAGTAACAATCTTTCATACACAGAGGTCCGCTCTCCTGTAAATGGAGTTGCCAGTATGATTCCATATCGAGTAGGTGCTTTGGTGAGCAGCAGTATTGCTCAGCCTCTTGTTACAGTTTCTGACGACAGTAGTGTCTATGCATATTTTTCAATGGCAGAGAATCAGATGCTTGATATGGTGCTTCAATATGGCTCACTTAATAATGCAATCCAGCAGATGCCACCTGTGGAGATGATAATGAGTAACGGACAGCGTTATGAGTATACAGGAAAAATTAACGCGATCAGCGGAACCATCAGCGAAAACACAGGAGCAGTGAGTCTAAGAGCCATCTTCGACAACAGCAATCATATACTTCGTAACGGAGGTAGTGCGACCATAGTTATCCCATCTACACTTAAAGATTGTATTGCAATTCCTCAGACAGCTACATATGAGCTTCAGGACCGTATCTTCGTCTATAAGGTAGTGGATGGCCTTGCATCAGCAACGGAAATACTTATAACTCCACAAAATAACGGCAGTGAGTATATCGTTACCTCTGGTCTGTCAGTTGGTGATATTATTGTGGCGAAAGGAGCTGGACTTCTCAAGGAGGGCACTCCTATTAAGTTTAAGCCGGAAGACGAGTCTGAGAATTAATCTAGGGGGAACAAATAATGAATGTAAAGACTTTTATTGATCGTCCGATTCTTGCGGGAGTCATCTCGGTGATGATACTCCTTGTTGGTCTTATCGGACTTGTGCAGCTTCCGGTGGAGCAGTTCCCGGAAATTGCTCCTCCTACAGTCAGCGTGTCTGCGGCTTACGCCGGAGCAAATGCCGAAACAGTGCAGAAGAGTGTGCTCGTGCCGCTTGAGGAGGCTATCAACGGCGTTGAGGACATGATGTATATGGTTTCATCTGCTACAAATAGCGGATCTGCGAGTATTCAGATATATTTCCGACAGGGAACAGATGGCGATATGGCCATGGTCAATGTCCAGAACAGAATTGCATCTGCTCAGAGTCTTCTCCCAGGGGAGGTGACCAGAAGTGGTGTGACTGTAAGAAAGAGACAGACCAGCCGAATAAAATCCATAGCAGTATATAGCCCAGATAATGTTTTTGACAGGAAGTTTATTGTCAACTATCTGAAAATTAACATAGAACCAAGGCTTTCCCGTATTGCTGGAGTCGGTGAGGTTGATGTTCGAGGAGGAGATTACTCGTTGAGAATTTGGTTGGATCCTGGTAAGATGGCGAAATATGGTCTCGTGCCTTCTGATATTTCAACAGTGCTATCTGAGCAGAATCTTGAGTCTCCTACAGGAACTCTTGGCTCCGAGTCCGATAATACATTCAGATATGTCCTGAAGTATAGAGGACGTTATGAGGATGTAGCGGATTATGAAAAGATGGTCATCAGGGCGGAAAGTGATGGTACGGTACTTCGTCTTAAGGATGTTGCCAAGATTGAATTGGGAGAGAGATCTTATGACTATATAGGACAGGTGAATGGATATCCAGGAACAGTCATGAGTATCTCACAGACTTCTGGCTCAAATGCCAATGAAATCATCAAAAGTATAGATAAGGAGATAGAGCAGATCAGGAAAGACTTGCCTAAGGGACTTGAGATTGTGGACCTTATGAGTACAAAGGACTTCCTTGATGCTTCCATCAAGAATGTCGTGAAGACCCTTTTCGAGGCAATTCTCCTTGTGATACTTGTTGTCTTTGTCTTCCTTCAGAGTATGAGGTCGACAATTATTCCTACCATCTCCATCATCGTTTCTTTGGTGGGAACCTTTGCCTTCCTTTTTGTGGCCGGCTTCAGTCTTAATATGATCACCCTCTTTGCTCTGGTGCTTGTAATCGGTACTGTGGTGGATGACTCCATTGTGGTGGTGGAAGCAGTGCAGGCGAAGTTTGATGAGGGTTATAAGTCTGCCTATAAGGCTTCTGTGGATGCGATGGGTGGTATTTCTTCAGCCCTTGTGGCTACGACCTTCGTCTTTATGGCGGTGTTTATCCCAGTGAGTTTCATGGGTGGAACAACAGGTGTCTTCTATACACAGTTCGGACTCACAATGGCTGTGGCCGTGGGTATCTCGCTCATCAACTCTCTGACTCTTTCCCCAGCGCTATGTGCGCTGATAATGACTCCACATCAGGAGGTGAAACCTGGAGAGAAGGCAAGTTTCTCAACAAGATTCCATCATGCCTTTGACGCGAGCTTCGGTAGAATTGTAAGCAAGTACAAGTATGTCGTGCTCTTTATGTTCAAGCGCAGATGGCTGACTTTTGTGCTTCTTATCGTAGCCTGCGGAGGCTTTGGTTATATGATGAAGACAACCAAGACAGGTCTTGTTCCTAATGAGGATATGGGATCCATCAATATGGATGTAAGAACTCCTCCGGGAACGAATATCGCTCAGACAGAAGCAGTAATGGCAGAGATTGATGAGCGTATCAAGACAATTCCTCAGATAAAGGCGTATTCGAGAACAACAGGTTTCGGAATGATGTTCGGCCAGGGTTCTTCGACTGGTAATTTTATGATCAGACTTCACGACTGGAAGGACAGAACCGAGAAGGAGGATAATATCAATGCCGTAATGGAGGAAATCTACAGACGAACTGCTGATATCACTTCTGCGGACATCGTTGTCTATACACGAGGAATGATTCCAGGTTATGGTGCCAGCAACGGTTATGAGGTCTACATCCAGGATCAGAAAGGTGGTAAACTTGAGGACCTCCATGAGATTACTAAAGAATTCATTGCAGAACTTAATAAGCGTCCTGAAATATCTCGTGCAAAGACATCATTTGATACTAAGTACCCAATGTATCTGCTGGAGGTGGATGCTGCTCAGTGTAAGAGAAACGGAACATCTCCAGGAGCTGTCTTGAGTGTGCTTTCAGGATATATCGGAGGTAGTTATGCTTCAAATATGAACCGATTCTCAAAACTGTATCGAGTTATGTATCAGGCTGCTCCGGAGTTCAGACTTGATACTGAGTCTCTTCAGAATATGTTTGTGCGTACCTCAAGTGGTGAGATGTCTCCGATCAATCAGTACTTGACTTTGACCCGTATCTATGGTCCTCAGTCAATTTCTCGATTTAACCTGTTTACTGCAATTTCTGTAAACGGACAGGCTGCGGAGGGTTATAGTTCAGGTCAGGCAATTCAGGCGGTAAGAGAGGTTGCGGCTAAGGTCTTGCCTGCTGGTTATGGTTATGAGTTTGGAGGTATGTCAAGAGAAGAGGCAAATACAGGAAGTTCCGTAGCTGTGATCTTTGCTATATGTGTTGTCTTTATCTTCTTGATTCTTTGTGCCTTGTATGAGAGTATCTTCATTCCGGTAGTGATTGTTCTTTCTGTGCCGTTCGGTCTTGCAGGAAGCTTCCTTTTCGCGAGAATGTTTGGTTTGGAGAATAATATCTATCTTCAGATCGGTCTGTTGATGCTCATCGGTCTGCTTGCTAAGACTGCCATCCTTCTAACTGAGTATGCTTCTCAGAAGAGGGCGGAGGGTATGTCCATTGCCATGGCTGCCATGTCTGCAGCCAAGGTGCGTCTCCGTCCGATCCTGATGACTTCGCTTACCATGATCTTCGGTATGCTTCCGCTGATGTTTGCAAGTGGAGTGGGTGCTAACGGAAACATTTCAATCGGAGTAGGAACGGTAGGAGGTATGCTTATCGGAACCTTGGCGCTCATCGTTGTTGTGCCGGCTCTGTTTATTGTATTCCAGCATATTGAGGAAAAGGTGATGCCAAAAAGAGATAAAGAATAATTATGAAGCGTGCATTATTGATTGCAGCTGTCATTGCTATGGCGAGCAGCTGCGGACTATATAGAAAATATGAGAGACCTTCTGTAGACTTTGTAGATAGTCTCTATCAAAGGATGGAGACTCCGGCAGGAGATACAGTTTCTACTGCGGCAGTTTCCTGGGAAAAGATCTTCACAGATCCTGTTCTTCAGGACTGGATCCGTCTCGGTCTTGAGAATAATACTGATATGAATGTTGCCCGCCTGAGAGTTGAGGAAGCGCAGGCTTATCTTATGGCGGCTCGTCGCGCCCTGTGGCCAAGTCTTACCTTTTCAGCTTCAGCAGGCTTGCCAACAACAGCAAATGCAGGTCTTAACTCAAGTTGGGAGACAGACATCTTCGGTTCTCTTCGCAACAGCAGGCGTAAGGCAGCAGCAGCAGTAGAGCAGAGCCAGGCATATAAGCAGGCTGTGCAGACAGGTCTGGTCTCATCCATAGCAAGCAATTACTACAGACTCCTCATGCTTGATGAGCAGTTGAACATCAGCAGACGAACTCTAACTACATGGGAGGAGAACATCAGAGCAATGGAAGCTCTTAAGAGGGCAGGAAAAACGAATGAGGCAGCTGTGCTTCAGGCAAGGGCGAATAAACTCAGCGTTGAGGCAAATATGCTGACTCTTGAAAAGGAGATACTTGCAGCAGAAAATTCTTTCTGTGCCCTTCTTGGAGCTGTTCCTATGGAGGTTCGCAGAGGAAAGATGGCAGACCAGGTCTTGCCGGAAAACCTTAGCGCAGGAGTCCCTGCTGCCCTTCTTTCACGTCGTCCGGATGTGAAGCAGGCCGAGCAGAGTCTTGCTCAAAGCTTCTATAATATAAATATTGCAAATGCAGCCTTCTATCCGAATCTGAAGCTTACGGGTTCTGCCGGCTGGACTACAGGTTCCGGACTTGTCGTCCTTGATCCTGGCAGTCTTATTGCAAATCTGGTTGCATCTATTGCCCAACCAATTTTCAGCAGAGGTTCCTTGAAGGCTCAGAAAAGAAGTGCGGAACTTAAATATCAGGAGAATCTCTACACCTTCCGTCAGAGTCTTCTTGATGCAGGAGTTGAAGTGAATAATGCCTTGTCTCTATGGCAGACTGCAAAGAAGCGTGTCGAGTTGGATAAGAAACAGATATCCACACTACAGACAGCAGTGTGGAACACTCAACTTCTTATGAAGCACGGAAATGCAAGCTATCTTGAGGTTTTGACAGCTCAGAAAAATCTGCTCCAGGTGGAGTTAGGCGAGGTCTCTGACCGCTTTGATGAATTCAAGAGCATAATCAACCTCTACCACGCCTTAGGAGGCGGATATTAATCTACTTTGAAGGTCTGCAGCACTTGTCCATGAGCCTTGCCATCTGGACTGCTGTGGACCTTCTTGAATATTTCTCTATATCTTCAGATTCTACATCGAGTTTGCCTTCAAGGTGGAGCTGCCAACATAACTTGATGTATCTTGTCATTGCACTCTGATCTTCCCAATCGCAGGTCATTCCTGTCTTTGTCTCTTCAAGGATGGTGGCCATTGCTCCGTCTGTCTGTCCTATACCAAGTACAGGGCGCCCGGATGCAAGATATTCGAAGAGTTTACCAGGTAAGGTTGCCTTGTATTCAGGCTCCTTTCTAAGTGGGAGGATAAGAAGCGAAGCCTCTTTCTGTTCCTTCACTGCAGTCATGTGGTCGCAGTATCCCAGGTCAATGAGGTTCTCTCCTAGGCCGGCAGCTTTAATTGAAGTTATAATCTGACTATCTGTTTTACCACAAAGTCTGATTCTTAGAGCTTCCTTGAATCCTGTCTCACTCTTGCATAAAGAGGCAAGTACAGCCCAAAGGCTACTTGGATTGCCATCACTTGCGAATAGTCCTGTGTGGGTTATGTTGAAATTTCCATCTGGTTGAGGTTCGAAGTCAAAGTCGTCCTCGTCATATCCGTTTGTGATGAGTTCAACATTAGTCTTTGTCATTGCCTTGAACTCATCCTGCACAAGAGGGGAAACGGCAACGACGCAACTTGCCCTGTCAAGAACCTTCTTTTCAAGTTTCTCGTGAATCTTTTCAGAAAGTTTGGTAAGACTTAAGTGTTTGAAATAGAACATCTTTGTCCATGGATCACGGAAGTCCGCAATCCATGGGATTCCTGTGGCATGGGCTACCTTCTCTGCAATAAGGTGCATGGAATGAGGTGGGCCAGTACTTACAATAAGGTCTACAGGATGGTCTTTAAGATATTTTTTCAAGAAGTTAGCGGATGGCAGAATCCAGAGAAATCTTGGATCTGGTATGAAGAAATTGCCCCTTACAAACATAGATAGTCTCTGGCTGAAGGTCTTTTCCTGGGAATTGATAGGGTTGACCTCTGCCTTTGATCTGTCTGTTCCGGCCTTGCTTCCAGATATCTTTCTCCAGAGGCCATATGGCTCCAGAATAGGTCTTCTTATTACCTCAACCTCAGAAGGAATCTCTTTTTCAAGACTGTGGTCGGTGGCAAGGAGTTCCGGGTTTTCTGGGGTGTAGATAACAGGTTTCCATCCAAGGGATGGAAGGTATTTTGAGAATTTCACCCAACGCTGTACGCCAGAACCTCCGGAAGGTGGCCAGTAATATGATATGATGAGCACTTTCTTCATGCTGCAAATATACTAATCTTACCCAAATTTTTCTTAAATTCGCAAGTTAATGTATTATTATGTCAGAGACTAAGACCAATATTAAGGAAACGCCGATGATGAAGCAGTATTTTGCTTTCAAGGCAGAGCATCCGGAGGCTGTTCTGCTGTTCAGATGTGGCGATTTCTATGAAACATATGGTGACGATGCGCTCACTGCCAGCAAGGTGTTGGGTATCGTTCTTACAAAAAGATCAAATGCTTCTCCGGATGCTGTTGCAATGGCCGGATTCCCATATCATTCTCTGGATATCTATCTTCCTAAACTGGTTCGTGCCGGATATAAGGTGGCAGTATGTGACCAGCTTGAGGATCCCAAACTTGCAAAGAAGATTGTGAAGCGTGGAGTTACAGAACTCGTGACTCCTGGTATTGCCTTCAATGAGCAGCTGCTGGAGCAGAAGGAGCATAACTATATTGCAGGACTTACATTTGAAAAGGATAAGTGCGGAGCTGCTTTTCTGGATGTTTCAACAGGAACTTTCCAGGTGGCGGAAGGAAGCCTTGATTATATTTCAACCCTTTTATCTTCTTTTTCTCCGAAGGAGCTTCTTGTGGAAAGAGGCTATGACAGAGGAGTGAGAGAGCGCTTTGGAGATCAGTATTATATTTCTACTCTTGAGGAGTGGGCCTTTGTATACGATAACTCTGTTGAGAAACTGAAGAAACAACTTGGAGTTGATTCTTTGAAAGGCTTTGCTGTGGACAGTTTCCCTTTAGGAGTGACTTCTGCAGGAGCTCTTCTTGTCTATCTTGAGAGAACCCACCATACAGGCTTGTCACATATCTGTTCCATTTCCCGAATTGATGAGGGAAACTTCGTCTGGATGGACCGCTTTACTTTCAGGAATCTTGAAGTCTTCAACTCTTCTGTCGGAGGTGAGGGTGTGTCACTAGTGAATGTGATTGACCGTTGCTCTTCGCCTATGGGTGCGCGTATGCTCCGTTCGTGGCTTGCGATGCCTTCGATGGATATTGCTGAGCTGGAGAGCCGCTATGACGTGGTAGAGCATTTCATGGGAAGCACTGATGATCTTGAGACTGTGCGTGAGTACCTGTCGAATCTGGGAGACCAGGAGCGTATCATTTCGAGGGCGGCAGCTGGAAAGGTTGCTCCGCGTGAGGTGATGATGCTTAAGAGGGGTCTTGCTCAGGTGGGTCCGATTATGGGTGTGTGTACTCGTGAGGGTGCGCCAGAGGCTCTGCTGTCGATGATGATGAAGCTCAGTGATTGTTCAGAGCTGTTGGAGACTCTTGAGAAGACGATGCATCCTGAGACTGCGGCTGCCCTTGGAAAGGGTGATGTGATTGCCTCGGGTGTGAATGAGGAACTTGACCGTCTGAGGGATGTTGCCCGTAATGGAAAGGATATTCTTCTTGATATTCAGAGAAGGGAGAGTGAGATTACTGGCATTCCTTCGTTGAAGATCAGTTATAATAATGTTTTTGGCTATTATATCGAGGTCAGAAATACTCATAAGGACAAGGTGCCTGAAGGCTGGATAAGAAAGCAGACCCTTGTTAATGCAGAGAGATATATTACTGAGGAGCTTAAGGAGTATGAGAGTCAGATTCTTGGTGCTGAGGAGAAGATATATCTGCTTGAGTCTCAGATCTATGCAGACCTTGTAGCCCTTATTCAGAAGAACATTTCCCTTATTCAGAAGAACTGTAGGATCATGGCCAGACTTGATGTGCTTGCCGGTTTTGCAGATTTGGCGATGACAAATAATTACTGCCGTCCGGAGATGGAAGATTCCGATGTGCTGGAGGTAAAGGCAGGAAGACACCCTGTGATTGAGACGCTTATGCCGGCAGGAGAGGAGTATGTTGCGAATGATATGTATCTTGATGGCAAGACTCAGCAGATCATGATTCTTACCGGTCCGAATATGGCGGGTAAGTCTGCCCTTCTCAGACAGGCTGCTCTTATTGTTCTTATGGCTCAGATTGGTTCGTATGTGCCTGCTTCTGCAGCGAGAATTGGTGTGTGTGATAAGATCTTTACACGTGTTGGTGCGTCTGATAATATTTCAAGGGGTGAGTCTACCTTTATGGTGGAGATGCTTGAGACTTCGATGATCCTGCATAATGTGTCGCCGAGGTCGCTTGTGCTTTTGGATGAGATCGGCCGTGGAACTTCGACTTATGACGGAATGTCGATTGCGCGTGCGATTGTGGAGTATCTGCATGACCATGCGAGTGGGGCGAAGACCTTGTTTGCTACCCACTATCACGAACTTAATGATATGGAAGGCAGTTATTCGAGGGTGAAGAATTTCCATATTGCAGTGAAGGAGGTGGGCAAGAAGGTGATCTTTCTTCGTAAGTTGAAGGAGGGTGGAACTGCTCATAGCTTTGGTATTCATGTGGCCAGGATGGCAGGAATGCCGATTGAGGTGGTGGAGTCCGCTCAGAGGACACTGGAGAGATTGGAGAACAGTGAGGCGGAGAGACCAGTCGTGCAGAAGGTGAAACCGCATAAGGTGAAGGAGGGAAGTGTGCAGGCTGACGGGTCATTGCAGCTATCTTTCTTCCAACTGGAGGATCCTTTGCTGATGTCGCTCAGGGATGACTTGAATTCAGTTGATATAAACAATATGACTCCTTTGCAGGCTTTTGATCTGCTCAGGGAAATGAAGGCAAAAATGGGTATATAGAATATGAAAAGATTGTTTTTAATTTTGACGTTATGCCTCGCAACAGTGGCAGCGTCGGCAGATTCTTCTCAGAAGGTTAAGCCAACTAAGAACCTTATCGTGATGATTACGGATGGAACATCTAATGCCGCCTTGTCTATTGCAAGATGGTATCAGTATCATCTTGATAATTCCCGTACTTCTCTCAACATAGATCCATATGTATGTGGCCTTGTGAGAACCTATCATGTAAATTCTCCTATCGTTGCCTCTTCTGGAGCAATGACTTCTTACATGACAGGAAAACTGGTGACATCAAATAATATCTCAGTATATCCGAAGGCCCATCCGGGTGCAGATATTGAATATGTAGACCCAGCTAAGATGTATCAACCTCTAGCGACAGTACTTGAGGCAATGAAGATTGAGCAGCTGAAGTCTACAGGTCTTGTTGCCACTATCTATTTCCCTCATGCTACTCCTGCAGCCTGTGCATCGCATGCTGAAGAAAGAGGAAATTATGATGACATCAAGTATCAGATGGCGTCTCAGGGACTAGATGTCCTTTTTTCTGGTGGAAACGGAAGAATTGACAAGGCGATGTTGGACATTCTAGAGTCTCAGGGCATTACTTATTACAAGAATGACTATGATGCATTTAAGGCTCACAAATCAGGTAAGGTGTGGTCTCTGTTCGGAAAATCCGATATGGATTATGAGATTGACAGAGATCCTCAGCAGCAGCCATCGCTAAAAGAGATGGCGATGAAGGCTATCGAACTGTTGTCTAAGGATAAGGATGGTTTCTTCCTTATGGTTGAGGGTAGTAAGGTAGACCATGCTGCCCATGCTAATGATCCTATTACAACAATAACTGAGTTTCTTGCTTTTGATGAGGCAGTAGGTGCTGTCCTTGACTTCGCAAAGAAAGATGGCAATACAACAGTTGTCATTCTTCCAGATCATGGAACAGCGAACATTACAATGGGTGATAAGAATTATAGCGGTTATTACAAAAAGCCTGTTGACTCTGTTTTTGTCAATATGAGCAAGGTCAAGATGTCTTACTCAAAACTTTCAGGTTTGGTGAACAAGTGTAAGCCCGAGGATGTGAAGGCTGTCTTCGAACAGAATTCAGGCCTGACTTTGAAACCTGCCCAGCTTAAAGAACTATTGGCATGTAAAGGTGTAGTAGAGGGAGACTACATGGAGGTTGCAAACTCAAAGAATTCCTCTTCTACTATTGCAAAGATATATCAGCAGAATACTCATATAGGTTTCCATGGTGGTAATCATACAGCAGAAGATGTCTTCTTGGCAATATATCATCCAAAGGGAACTACAACTCAAGGAATCATTACTAATGTTCAGCTAAATGAGTATCTATGCAAGGTTGCTGGTCTTAAGGTAAGCCTTGATGATGTGACAAAGAAGCAGTTCGTTTCTCACAAGGAACTTTTCCCAGGCGCGGAGTTCGAGATTGTGGGAGAGAAGGAGAAGATGCCTCAGCTTGTAGTCCGCAAAGGTGGCAAGGTGCTCAAGACAACAGCTTACACTGCTGAGGTTGAGGTTGATGGCGTAAAGTATAAGACTCAGACTCCTGTTGTCTTCTTGCGTCCGACAGCCTTATTCTATCTTCCTGCTGAGTTCGGCAAGATGCTATAAGTTAATACACTAAAAACCAAAATAAATGAAAAAGACAATTATGATGCTTGCTGCAATATGCAGTGCTACACTTGCATTTGCTGCACCAAAGGTAAAGGAGTATAAACTCGTTTCTCCTGACAGCAAACTTCAGGTTGCTGTTACTGTCGGAGAGAAGCTTGAGTATTCTGTGACTCATGAGGGAGTTCAGGTAATCGCTCCATCTGAGATTTCCATGCAGCTTGCTGATGGCACAGCTTATGATGCCACAGTTAAGTTCTCTAAGATGACAAAGCGCTCAATAGACCAGACTATTGATGCCTTCATCTACAAGAAGGATAAGGTTCGTGACAACTTCAACGAGATCACCCTTGCCTTCAAGACTTATAGCCTTATCTTCCGTGCTTACGATGCAGGTATGGCCTATCGTTTCGTATCTCACTCGAAGGTTCCTTTCCAGGTGGTTTCAGAGCAGGCTACCTTTGCCTTCCCAGGAGATTGGAATGCATATATTCCTTATGTAAACGCAAGAAAGAATGCTCCGGACAAGAGCCAGTTCTACACTTCATTTGAGAGCCAATATACTCATTCTGCTCTTTCAAAGTGGGATGCTAATAGAATTTCCATCAGCCCTATGATGGTGGAGGAACCTTCTGGAAAGAAGATCTGTATCACTGAGGCAGACCTTCTTAACTACCCAGGAATGTTCCTAAGAGGTTCTGGCACTTCTGTTAAGGGAGTCTTTGCACCATATCCAAAGGAAGTGAAGCAGGGAGGACATAATAACCTTCAGATGGAGGTATATACAAGAGAGAACTATATCGCTAAGTATGACGGAGCAACAACCTTCCCTTGGAGAGTTGTTGCAGTTTCAAGCAGAGATGTACAGATGGCGGATAATGACCTTGTCTATAGCCTTGCAACTCCAGCAGATCCTTCAGTAGACTATAGCTGGGTTAAGCCAGGAAAGGTGGCTTGGGACTGGTGGAATGACTGGAACCTTTATGGAGTAGACTTTGAGTCTGGTATCAATAACGAGACCTATAAATATTATATTGATTTCGCATCTAAAAACGGCATCGAGTATGTGATTCTTGATGAGGGTTGGGCAGTAAACCGCAAGGCAGATCTTTTCCAGGTTATCCCTCAGATCAACCTTGAGGAGCTTGTTGCATACGCAAATGAGCGTAATGTAGGTCTTATCCTATGGGCTGGTTACTGGGCACTTGACCGCGATATGGAGAAGGTGTGCAAGCACTATTCAGAGATGGGTATCAAGGGCTTCAAGGTTGACTTCATGGACAGAGACGACCAGGTTATGGTTGACTTCCACCACAGAGCATCTCAGATGGGAGCGAAGTACAAGCTTATGATGGACTTCCACGGAACATACAAGCCTACAGGTCTTACAAGAACCTATCCTAACGTAGTTAACTACGAGGGTGTCTTCGGACTTGAGAACATGAAATGGGAGGCTAAGGGCATCGATCAGGTTACATACGATGTGACTGTTCCTTATATCCGTATGATGGCTGGTTCAATGGACTACACTCAGGGTGCAATGAGAAATGCCATCAAGAAGAACTACAACCCGGTTAACTCAGAGGCTGTAAGCCAGGGAACACGTTGCCGTCAGCTTGGTGAGTATGTGATCTTCGAGTCTCCTCTCAACATGCTTTGTGACTCTCCTTCAAACTACCTTGAGAACATCGAGTGTACTAAGTTCATCGCTGAGATCCCTACAGTATGGAACGAGACTGTGGCTATTGACGGTCAGGTTGCAAAGTATATTGTAATGGCACGCAGAAGCGGCGAGACATGGTATGTAGGAGGTCTTACAAACTGGGATGAGAGGGATCTTGAAGTAGACCTAAGCTTCCTTGGCGAGGGTAAGTGGCAGATTGAGCTCTTCCGTGACGGTATCAACGCAAACAAGGCAGCACGCGACTATAAGAAAGAGATCCTTGACCTTCCTGCATCAGGAAAGCTAAAGGTTCATCTTGCTAAGGGTGGTGGATTTGCTGCTAAGATTGTAAAGAAATAGCTTAGTATTTATGCACGCTTGCAACTGTCGGGAGGTAATTGATTCCCCACCAGCACATCTGCAAGAGAATAAATGCAAATAAAAGCAAGGCAAAACTAAGGTCGCGATCTTTCATTCGCGGCCTTAAGTGTATATATAGGAGATAGCAAAGCCAGGTTGCAAGGGCCCAGGTCTCCTTAGGGTCCCAGGTCCAATAGTCACCCCAGGCTTCTTTTGCCCATAATGCGCCCATTGTCATACCAAGAGTAAGGAAGCCCCAGCCAATCTTGACAAGACTGTCACAGACACTCATTTCCTCGTCAGTGGCCATCTTCTTGGATGGTCTCAGCCAAAGATAAAGGGCAAACAAGGTTGCAACGCCCATCATGGCGTAAGCAAACATATACACTATTACATGAGGAACAAACCAAGGACTCTGAAGGGCAGGCATAAGAGCCTTGCTATGGATTTCAGGCTTGAAGATGTTCACGCACACAAAGACGATGGACATCATGGTGCTGAAGCTCAGAATCCATTTATATCCCCACTTGCAATAAACTCCAAGTCCTGTAAGTGAAAGGAAGAAGGAATACCACAGTCTTGTCTCTCCCATAGTTCTCATAGGAGGTCTTTCCAGAACCATCCACAGTCCCAGAATAAAGCAAAGGAAGATTGCTGAACCAAGACCGGTCAGTCCCGCCGCAGGTCCTCTCTTGTCGCTTTTTGTGCTTATATATGCTCCTGCAACCCAGCAGACAATTGCCGCAAGGGCATACAGGATAAAGCTGTCCCATCCCATATTATTCCTTCTTTTTCCTTTTAACGCTGAAGAACATTCCGCATCCGGCAAAGATAACTCCCCATAGGGCAATCCACACCGCCGAATACCAGCTGTCCTTCACACATTCAAATATGCTGACATCCTTCTCCCCAAGCTCATAGTGGTTCTGGTAGATTCTCCATGACTTATACTTGGCAGGCTTGTTCACTTCAATTTCAAGCTTCTTGCCCTCTGAGTCAAACGGCTTGAGCTTAACCTTGGACAGATATCTCTTGGGCTCTCCGCTGGGATAATACTCAACTGAGAAGTCCTCAAGAGTGAGGGTAAACGGCAGTTTCTCCACCTTATGCTCTCTCGTCATTCCAAGATGGACGCTCTTTCCCTCCTCCACACGCACAATAAGTCTCTGCTTGTCGCCACTGCCGAACACACCAGCAAAAAGGATGATGAAAAGCGCAACATGGGCCACCTTCGGCACAAGACGCCCCTTCCTCCAATTATAAACATCATCAATGGCGCACAGGCCCATCACTGTGGTAAAGTGCAGCATCGCAAGCGCAAACACCCACGTATCCACAATTCTTACAAAGCCCATCACCATCGACACCACCACCATCATCGCAAGAGCAGCGACAGAGGCGTAGTGGTCATAAAGCCTCTTCACCCACTTCCATCTATCAGCCTTAGCATAGGCAAGGATGAGCAGGTAGAGGTAATTGAGAGCAATTATCAGCCCCCAAGGATAAGCAAGAAAGCCTCGGTCGAGAGGACCGAAGCATAATTGCAAAATTGCGCCTGCTACAAGTAGCAAGGCGCAATGATATAAAGAGTTTATATAACCTTTTCTTTCAGTCATATTTATGCGATCTCCCACTGTGCGCGAAGAAGCTCAACAGCTGCAGGAACAGTTACGTTGCGGTCACCCTTAGTTCCGCACTCGAAACTTACGTAGTGAGCATAACCCATCTGCTTAAGAGCGCGCATTCCATCTACATAGTTATCAAGCTCTGCATCCTCACCTGGCATGATACGTCTTCCGCGACTTGCTACGTGTACGTGCTGAAGGTACTCGCCAGCAGAGTGGAAGGCTGCAAAGTCAGAAGTCTCCTCCTGCATGTGCCAGAAGTCGCCCATACATTTTACACCAGCACTCTTTGAGTCGCGACAGATAGCTGCTGCATCAGGAACCTGACGGAGGTAGTGTGCCTCACGACGGTTAAGTGGCTCAAGGATAACTGTTGTATTGTGCTTAAGAGCGAACTCTCCAAGCTCGTGCATCTGCTCGCAAAGGTACTCGCGAGTCTCTCTTGTATGAGGCATGCAAGGTTTCTGGCCGTTGAAGGCAGGAACCATGATGACACCTGTAGAACCTAGCGCACCAGCTGCTGCGATGATTTCACGCATAGTAGTGTCGAACTGAGCCTTCACCTTTGGATCCTCAGCAAGGATGAAACCGTCGAAACCGGCACAGATAGCTGATACCTTGATGTTTCTTCCTTTAAGAGCGTCCTGGATCTCAGTCACTCTTGCTGCAAGATTTCTTCCACCTGGCTCAAAACCTACGATTCCGAGGTTCTCCATGTAGTCGAACTTCTCGTTAAGGCTGCTGCCTGGAGCGATACCTTCCTGGAAAGAAAGCTTAAGCTCTGTATTGCATTTCTCGCATTTGTTCTTGCAACATGAGTCCTGCTTAGGAGCGCATGAAGAAAGAATCATTGGAGAAGAAGCCAATGCTAGGCCGGCTGTGCCTAGCATTGAGTTCTGTAAGAATTTTCTTCTGTCCATAAATACTATTTCTCTGAACCTGGAACTTTAAGAGTGTGTTTTGACATGTCCATAGGACCAAGCTCCAACTTCTCTGGCATTAGGTTAAGATCAGACTTGCTCATCTCATCCCAAGTTACAGTGCCACCAGAGTAAGCAGCCTCACGACCCATGATACCGGCAAGACAAGACTGTGCACAAGCAGTAGCCTCATCAAGACCCTTACCGGCACGTGCGTGCTCTACCCAGTCAACAAGCTCAAGAACGTATGGGTTGTGCTGTTTGAACTCAGCCTCAGCCTTCTCCTTGTCGAACTTCCAGATAACATTACCCTGAAGGTCCTTGATCTCGTGATCGTAGCTGTTCCATGAACCCTTAGTTCCCTGGATGTACTCACCTACGTTGTTGCTACATCCGTCGATCTGGCGACACATACTGTGCATGTGTACTCCGTTCTCCATCTCGAAGTCAACGCTGAACATATCGTACTGGTCTCCAGTGATACGGCGGTGACGAGCTCCGAAACCTGTAGCCTTAGCAATCTTAAGACCTGACATCCACAAGAATACGTCGATGTTGTGAACGTGCTGCTCAACGATGTGGTCTCCTGATAGCCATGTCCAGTTAACCCAGTCACGGATCATCCACTCCATGTCGCTCCAGTTCTTCTCACGCTTTCTGTACCAAAGCATAGACTGGTTCCAGTATACGTTACCTCCTGTGATCTCACCGATGTAACCCTCCTGGATCTTCTGGAATGCCTCAACGTAAGGACGCTGGTGGTGGCGCTGAGTACCGCAGACAACACTTAGGTTCTTAGCAGCAGCCTGCTTTGCAGTCGCCATTACAGAACGGTAGCCCTTAGGGTCAACAGCGATTGGTTTCTCAAGGAATGAGTGAACACCCTTCTCAGTAGCATATTTGAAGTGATCTGGACGGAATACAGGAGGAGTAGTAAGGATAACTAGATCGATACCTGCGTCAATAACCTTCTTGTATGCGTCGAATCCTACGAAACATGTAGCCTCAGGAACCTCCTGGTTGTATTTCTCTGCAAGCATTTTGCGTACACCGTTAAGACGGTCTGCAAATGTGTCACCAAGGGCAACTACCTTGATACCGTTTGCTGCAGCTAGTAGGTTCTGAATAGCTCCTGAACCACGACCACCACAACCAACTAGACCAACCTTAAGCTCTCTTCCGTCAGCTGCTACGTCTGGAAGAGTAGGGATGTAGTACTCACCTGGCTGTTTTAGTGGAGTGTAAACTGGACCTTTCTGGCACGACATAAGTGCAGATGTTCCGATAAGGCTTGTTACGCCTAGCACTGAAGAGGCATGAAGAAAGTCTCTTCTGTTCATGTTCTTGCTCATAATGTTATGGTTTTTATGTTTGTTAGATTTATTTTATGTGTTGTATTACATTTTTACGCTTTCCGGAACCTCGCAGACAACACGGAATCCGATTCCCTTGATGTCAGAATACCACCAGATACTCTTAGGATTCTGAGGGTCTGTCTTAAGCCAGTTGTCATGCTGGGTGTGTGAACGAGCTGCGCTTCTTAGTGTAGATGCGTCATGGTTGTAATCTCCACCACGGACAACTCTTTCTGTTCCCTCAGACGGACCCTTAGGGTCAACTGCGCCATCCTGAAGCTTTGAGTAGGCCTTCTCATCATACCAGTCAGAGCAGTACTCCATTACGTTTCCAAGCATGTTCTTAAGTCCGAATGGGTTCGCTTTGACTGCAGATGGCTCCTGTGTGCGGTTGTTACTGTTGTTTGCGTAGATGATGTATCTGTTGATGTTAGTTGTATCTGCGCCGAACATCTCATTCCAGAAACCTGTGTTAGAGAACTTCTTAGGATTTCCCTCGAAGAAGTATGGAGAGTCAGAACCTGCTCTTGCAGCATACTCCCACTCAGCCTCAGTAGGAAGGCGGTACTTCTTGCCAGTCTTGATAGTCAGCCACTGGCAGAATGTCTCAGCTGCATAGTGAGTCATTGTGATTGCAGGACGGCTTCCCATTCCCCAACCCTGATCTGGAAGTCCGAATGGTGGAGTAGGACCGCTGACTGCATCTACGTCTGGTCTTGAGTTGTTTGCGTATACAACTGAAGGAGGAGTACGTCCCTCAGACATAGTCTCTGTGTAGAAAGCCCAGTACTGATCCCAAGTAACCTCAACCTCAGCCATGAAGAATGGAGAGATAGTAACCTTTTTCTGAGGACCCTCGTTCTCCTCGCGGAAAGCCTCATTCTCCGGGCTGCCGATAGTGAAGCTGCCTCCAGGGATTGCTACCATGTTGATTGAAGCAGATGTTCCTGGTACTGTCTCTGTGAAGTTCTTGAATTCTGTAACCTCTGTTGCGGCAGGATGAATGTCTCCGCTGACCTTAGGTGCAGAAGTCAAGGCCTCATGCTTATAGTTAGGATTGTAGTGACCGGCGTCAAGGTGGCAGCTGATACACTGAAGATCAAGTTTCTCCTGATTTTCCTCGTAATAAAGATGTGCTGTAACGCCTTCATCTGTAATTCCTGTAGGGAAGATATTCACGTGACATGCAAGGCAAGACTCGTTGTACACGATCTTCTGAGCATAGTCAAGCTCTCCCTTGCGGTCCCAGTTGATCTCCTCCTTGTCTTTGGTCAGGTAAGACCACACGTCCTTAAGTCCTGTAAGGGCCTTTGTCTTGGCATATTTGAATGTTCCCTTAGGAGGGAGGTGGCACTCTACGCAGTCAGTCTTGACTCCGCTGCCGTTGTTGTAGTGGATAGACTGCTTCCAGCTTGCGTCAGACTCAGGGTGGTAGTGGCAAGACATACAAGACTCATTAGTTGAAGACTTGTGCCATACCGCATTGAATGCAATCATCAGCGAAAGGCCGAGCACGACGCCGGCCAAGCCCACAAGCAGGTAGGTTTTTTTGTTGTTAGATTTAGACATAATTATACATTGTACGAATAATCTACAAAGATAGATAAAAAACTCGTTAGTTAATTATTTTTCAATCCATTTACACCATTTTTGTTCCCTATCTCTGCCTGCCTTTACGATAGTCTCGACAAATTGCATTCCGCGAACTCCATCTTCAACGTCAGGAAAGTCTGAAATTTCCTCGTTTGGAGTCTCTCCTGCTGCCTTGGCACGAAGGGTCAGAGCGAAGTTTCTGTAGATGTTGGCGAATGACTCGATGAAGCCTTCAGGATGGCCTCCAGGCACTCTGGTGTTCCATTTTCCTGCGGCTGTAGTACATGAAGTACCGACTCTGATGCGCTCTTCTGCCTTGTCAATCCACTTGAGTCGAAGGGTGTTAGGCTCCATCTGCTGCCACTCCATTCCTCCTTTCTCACCATAGACTCTAAGGCGGATGTTATTCTCCTCACCAGCGGCAATCTGAGTCGCCTGAAGCAGACCGGTAAATCCGCCATCAAAATGCATGAATGCGCAGGCATCATCATCAAGAATTCTGCCTTCCGCCACGCTCTGGAGCTCAGCACACATCTCTGTCACCTTCGCGCCGGTCACATACTCACTCAAATGCCAGGCGTGGGTTCCGATGTCTCCTACGCAACCACCTTTACCGGCAAGAGAAGGGTCGTTGCGCCACACAGCGTTGTTGCCGCCAAGCAACTCGATACGGTTGGTCAACCATCCCTGAGAGTACTCTACAAAGAGGCGACGAACCTTTCCGATCTCTCCCTGGGCGATACGCTGCTTCATCTCCTTTACTGCAGGATAGCCGCTGTACACATGGGTAAGGGCAAGGGTCAGTCCGGTTTCATTCACCTTATCACGAAGGGCGAGGGCCTCCTCAAGAGAGAAGGTCATAGGTTTGTCAAGCACCACATGAAAACCAAGATCCAGCGCCTTCATTGCCGGCTCAAAATGGAACTTGTTAGGAGTGACGATGGATACAAAGTCCATTCTCTTTTCTGCTGGCAGAAGTGCTTCTTTTTCAAGCATTTCCTCCCAACTTGCATATATTCTGTCGTCTGGAAGGTAATATGATCTTCCAGATTCAAGAGAACGCTGAGCATTGCTGCTGAAGCATCCGCAGACAAGTTCAATTTCGCCGTCTATGTAGGCTGCGCTACGGTGGACCGATCCGATGAGGGAGTTGTTTCCTCCTCCGATCATTCCCATTCTTAGTTTTCTGTGCTGCATGTTATGTGGGTGTTGACTGTTATTTTACGATGTTTACAAGTTTCTGGGCAAGTTCCATAAAGGCAATGCCGTCTGGACGACTCGAAAGGGCGATCGGTTCACCGTTGTCTCCTCCCTCGCGAATGCTCTGGACGATAGGAATCTGTCCAAGAAGAGGGATGTCGTATTTAAGTGCCATCTTCTTTCCTCCGTCTTTGCCGAAGATGTAGTATCTGTTCTCTGGGAGTTCCTCAGGAGTGAACCATGCCATATTCTCAACAAGACCGAAGATTTGTTTGTTGACGCTATCGTTTCTGAACATGTTTACTCCCTTTTCTACGTCAGCAAGGGCTACGTCCTGAGGTGTGCTGACGATAAGGGCTCCCTCCATAGGGATGTCATGGACAAGGCTGATATGGATATCACCAGTTCCTGGAGGCATATCGATAAGAAGGAAGTCAAGTTCTCCCCATCTTACCTGAAGAATCATCTGCTTAAGGGCGTTGCATGCCATAGGACCTCTCCAGATAAGGGCCTGCTCCGGGCGTGCGAAATAGCCGATGGACATCCATTTTACTCCATATTTTTCAAGAGGAAGAATGATCTCGTTGTCTGCCTCCTGGAAGGCCTCCGGCATCATTCCCTCTGTTGCTGTCATCTTAGGAACTGAAGGTCCATAGACGTCGGCGTCAGCAAGGCCTACCTTGTATCCCTGTCTTGCAAGGGCTACAGCAAGGTTTACCGCTACTGTTGATTTGCCGACTCCTCCTTTTCCGGAAGCTACACCGATGATGTGCTTGACATTCGAAAGTTCTTCAACTCCAAGGTCAAGTCCCGCCTTCTTCTTAGGGGCAGCAGCGTCCTTGATGATTGTCTTGATCTCAACCTCTGTGCCTGGGGCATTTCTGATGATTGCTGCCTTTGCACTGCCGATAAGGTATTCAGCAAGCGGGTCGCGGTGCTTAGGGAAGGCAAGGGTGACTGTCACCTTGCCCTCCTCGATTTCCACCTTCTCTACCATTCCAAGCTCTACTACGTTCTTGTCTCCCTTGGCAGGGTGCTGGACTTCGTAGAGCATCTTCATTATTTCGTGCTCTTTCATGTCTTTTCCTTATTTATTATTTAACTATTGTCATCTCATCTACAAGGTGCTTTGCGCCTCCGAACTTGTCAATGATGAAGAGGACATATCTGATGTCTACGTTGATACATCTCTGAAGTTCTGGTTCGAACATTACGTCGCTGCTCATAGACTCCCAGTTTCCATCAAATGCCAGGCCGATGAGCTCACCCTTTGCATTCATGACTGGTGAACCTGAGTTACCTCCAGTGATGTCGTTGTTTGAAAGGAAGGCAACAGGCATTCTGCCGTCCTTAAGTGCGTATGGTCCGAAGTCTTTTGCCTTATATAGTTCTTTAAGTTTTTCAGGAACTACAAACTCCCAGTTGTTCGGGTCTTCTTTTTCCATGACTCCCTCAAGTGTTGTGTAGTACCAGTAATTTACTCCGTTCTTTGGAGAGTATGGAAGAACGCGTCCGTAGGTAAGTCGCATAGTGAAGTTTGCGTCAGGGTACATAGCCTCTCCTGCCTTCCACTCAAGAAGTCCACCTGTGTAGAGCTTGCGTCCCTCTGCAAGAAGTTTCTCGCCCTCTGCAAGTTCTTTGCTGTAGAGCTGGATCTGCTCAATCATTGCGTTGCCGATTTCAAGTGCGGGATCTTCGAGAATTGCCTGAGCACCCTTTGATGCAACGGCTTCTTTGAGTTTCTGCTCAGATGTGAAGATTGAACTTGCGAAAAGCTGGTCTACGTACTCATTGATATTCATCTGGGAGAGTTTCTCCTTGAATCCAGTAGGGTCCTCAGTGTCCTTTGTACTGTCTTTGTAGAACTTGATGAGGACTTTTGCTGTCTTCTGGTCGGTAGGCATTGAGTAGTCCTTGTATTTAGAGGCAAGTCTTTCTGCTACAAATGTTGCAGCCTCAAGACTGTCTTTGCCATTTCGGATCTGGCTGAGGACTGTGTTTCTTGCTGTCCAAGCTGTGTTGATGAGTTCAATTGCGTAGAGTGATTCTGTGATTTTTGTAGAGTGTAGGCTACCTTTCTTTGTTGCTGCTACGCCTTTTGATATCATTTCAACTGCCTTGCCATATTTTGCTGCTCGCTCAGGAGTTGAGTTTGCCCACTCTGTGAAGGCTTTTTCCTCCTCTTTTGCGCGCTCGATGATGTCAAGTTTGCCGAATGCGATCTTCATGCCCTGCCATTTCTTCCATCCGTTTGATGATCCTGCGTATTTGCTTGCGTACTGGATCTTAATCTTAGGGTCTGCGAGCATATCCTCCATCCAGCTCTGCTGTTTTAGGGTGCGGGCAGCGATGCGGATGTCGTTTGTCTCGATCTGGAGTTCAAGTTCAGGGGATGTCTGGAATCTTGTAGTGCGGCCAGGGTAGCCCATGATCATAGTGTAGTCTCCCTGCTGGATACCTTTTGTTGAGACTTTAAGGTGACGTGGTGCCTTGTATGGAACGTTGTCCTTTGAGTATTCTGCTGGATTTCCGTCCTTGTCTGCGTAGATTCTGAAGATAGAGAAGTCTCCAGTGTGACGAGGCCACATCCAGTTGTCTGTATCTGCTCCGAACTTACCTATTGATGAAGGTGGGGCACCTACGAAACGGATGTCCTTGTATGTCTTGTATGTGATGAGATACCAGATGTTGTCGTTGTAGAAACTCTGGACGATTGTGCGGCAATGAGGTTTTGATTTTTCAAATGTCTTTGCCATTTCCTGAAGTCCTTCAAGCATCTTTGCAGTAGCCTGGTCTTTGTCGCCAAGTTCCTTGAATGCCTCTTCGTATAGTTTGTCAGCTGCTTCTGTAACGTCGTTCATTCCTTCAAGGAAGGTTACTGTAAGTCCGCTGCAAGGAAGTTCCTCGTCTCTTGTCATTGCCCAGAATCCGTCCTTCAGGTAGTCATGTTCTACTGAGCTGAGTTTCTGGATGTTACCATAGCCGCAGTGGTGGTTGGTAAGAAGAAGGCCTTCTGATGAGACAACTTCTCCTGTACAACCGCCGCCAAACTGGACGATAGCGTCCTTGAGCGAGCTGTGATTGATATCGTAGATTTCTTTAGGTGTCAGCTTGCATCCTGCCTCTTTCAAGGCCTTGCTGTTCATTTTCTGAATCAGTGGAAGAAGCCACATTCCTTCGTCTGCCCAAGATAGGGGAGCAAGCAGTGCAAGTGCTGCCAGTGTACAGATAAACTTTTTCATGGTATTGTCGTTTTAAAATAATTTCGGTTCGAGTTCTTTCAGGTGGAAGCTTTTTCTGTGGTGTTCCGTGTAGCCGAATTTCTTGATTGCTTCGACATGTTCCCTTGTCGGATAACCCATATTGCGTTCCCAACCGTACTGCGGAAACTCTTCTGCAAGCCTTCTCATGTGGTCGTCCCTATAGGTCTTGGCAAGCACGGAGGCTGCGGCGATGGATGTGAATTTACCGTCGCCCTTGACTATGCATTCGTATGGGATATTCTCAAACGGCTTGAATCTGTTACCGTCTATGAGAAGGAAGTCAGGTCTGACAGATAGTTTCTTGACGGCTCTCTGCATGCCTGTGATGGAGGCGTTCAGGATGTTTATGCGGTCGATTTCCTCTGCAGTCACTTCCTCTACAGCAAAAGCAATGGCTTCCCTCTCAATTATAGGTCTGAGAAGGAGGCGTTGTTTTTCTGTCATTTTCTTTGAGTCGTTGAGGAGAGGGTGGTGGAAGTCTTTAGGAAGTATTACAGCCGCAGCATATACCGGACCTGCTAATGGACCTCTTCCTGCTTCATCGCAGCCTGCCTCAATAAGGTCTTCGTTAAGGAAGTTCTTTAGTTGTATTTGCATTTAGCAAATTTAAGTATTCTTTTTGAATTTCCTTAATTTCCAAAAGGTCTCTTATTCTTTTATCCTTTTCTTCAAGAAGAGATTTGAGGTGGTCGATTTCCTGCTCTTTCTGCTGAAGGAGGGCATCTCTCTTGCTGAGTTCGAGGTTAAACATCTGTTCGTCTGACTTTCTGTAGGAGTTGTACCTGGCCTGAGCCTCTCCCAGATCCTTGCAGGCCTGTTCATTAGGAAAATATCCAAGCAGTACTTCTTCGATTGTTGTGTTGAAGATTCTGGCAAAGTCGAAAAGATGTGGGCAGACGAGTTCCCTGCTTCCATCCTCAATTCTTCTGTAGGTGTTGACGTGGATTTCAAGAAGATCAGCAGTTGCCTGTAGGGAATGACCGTTGGCTTCTCTGATAGCTTTAATGTTCTTTGCGATTGATTTGTGGTCCATTTTCTTGTCTCCTTTAATTGTAGGAAACGCAATATTATCTACCTTTTATTAAAGCTATCGACAATAGAATTATAGGAAACTACAAAAATAATGTAGTCTACTGCAGAAAAAATGCTAAAAACGTAAAAATCAAGCTTCTTTGTATACAAGAATATTGTACATTATGTTATAGTTTTTCAGTTTTGTAAACAAAAAACATGGATATTATGACAAGAATTTCGTTGGAATCAGGCTTTGCCAAGCTGGTTGATATGTTGGAGGAGGGTACAGCTCCTTTCTGGTGCTTTGGCTCTTTCCGTCTGTTGTGTTGGTATATAGGTGTTGATCCTCAGGCCTTGAATATATTTATATTAGAGGAGACAGGTTTTTACGGAAAAGAAATAGTAGAACTATATGCAAACTATTGATTTTCAAAAAATAATTTTTTAGATTTGCAAGGATGCGCCTTCAAAACAAGCGCAGGGAAACTAACACAAACTAATAACACATAATTATTATGAAAACTTACCCAACCCAAAACATCCGTAACGTGGTTCTGCTTGGAAGCACCAAGTCAGGTAAAACCACATTATCTGAAGCAATGCTTTACGAAGGTAAAGTTATCGAGAGAAGAGGTACTGTAGAGGCAAAGAATACAGTTTCTGATAATGCAGAGATTGAGCAGATCAATCAGAGATCGATTTACGCTACTCCGCTTTACGCAGAGTTCCTGGATACAAAATTCAATATTGTTGATACTCCGGGCGGTGACGACTTCGTTGGTGGAGCTGTTTCTGCTTTCAAGGTGTGCGATACAGGAGTTCTACTTATCAATGCTCAGCAGGGAGTTGAGGTAGGAACTCAGATTTTCAGACGTTATGCACGTCAGTATGATATTCCTCTAGTTATTGCAGTCAACCAGCTTGATGGTGAGAAGGCAAACTGGGAGGGTACATTGGACTCAATGAAGGAGTCTTTCGGCAACAAACCAGTCATCATCCAGTTCCCTGTTAACGTCGGAACAGGTTTCGATGGTTTCGTTGACGTTCTTACAATGAAGTACTATCATTTCACAGATGATAACGGTACTCGTCAGGACCTTGACATTCCTGCAGATCTTCAGGATCAGGCAGACGAGCTAAGACAGGCTCTTATCGACCGTGCAGCTGAGTATGATGATACTCTAATGGAGAAATATTTTGAGACAGGTGAACTTTCTGAGGATGAGATCCGCAAAGGTCTTGGTATCGGTATCCGTCAGGGAGAGGTTTATCCTGTATTCTGTCTATCTGCTAAGAAGGACATCGGAGTCAAGAGACTCATGCAGTTCACTATCCGTGTTGCAGCATCTCCAGCAGAGAAGAAGGCAGAGACTAAGGATGGAAGAGAAATCGAGTGCAAGCAGGACGCTCCTACTTCACTATTCATATATAAGACAGCTGTTGAGCCTCATCTTGGTGAGGTTGCTTACTTCAAGGTTATGTCAGGTGAGCTTACTGAGGGTCAGGAGCTTGAGAACCCGCTTACTGGTGAGAAGGAAAGAATCACAACTATCTACGCTGTAGCAGGAAAGAAGAAGGAGAAGGTATCAGACCTTCTTGCAGGAGATATCGGATGTACAGTCAAACTTCGTGCTGCCAAGACAAACGTAACTTTGTCACAGCCTGGTACTGAGATCTCTTATAAGGACATCGTGTTCCCTCATTACAAATATCGTTGTGCTGTAAAGGCTAAAGACGCTAAGGATGAGGAGAAGGTAAGTGAGGCAATGGCTAAGATCGCAGCCGAGGATCCTACTTACATCATCGAGTACCATAAGGAGCAGAAACAGACTATCCTTAAGGGTCAGGGTGAGCAGCATGTCAACACATTGAAGTGGAGACTTCAGAACGAGAACAAGCTTGAGATCGAGTTCTCTGCTCCTAAGATTTCTTATCGTGAGACTATTACTAAGGTTGCTTGTGCAGACTACCGTCATAAGAAACAGTCTGGTGGTGCCGGTCAGTTTGGTGAGGTTCACCTTCTTATCGCTCCTTACCAGGAGGGTGTTGATCCAGGTAACAAATATAAGGTAGACGGAAAAGAGCTTGTTCTTAACATCAAGGGTAAGGAAGAATTTGACCTTCCATGGGGCGGTAAGCTCGAGTATTACAACTGTATCGTAGGTGGTGCAATCGACGCTCGTTTCATGCCGGCTATTCTCAAGGGTATCAACGAGAAGATGAGCGAAGGCCCTCTTACAGGTTCGCTTGCTCGTGACATCCGAGTATATGTTTACGATGGTAAGAT